>Ga0070735_10000207_pt1 | contig 71539 bp, 73 predicted proteins | sample Coa_R1_FD_66443 | JGI IMG/M metagenome (GOLD analysis project Ga0070735, IMG submission 66443) | Surface soil microbial communities from Centralia Pennsylvania, which are recovering from an underground coalmine fire - Coalmine... | ecosystem: Environmental > Terrestrial > Soil > Unclassified ...
ATCGCAAAGCTGCTGTTCTTCATCTTCCTGGTGCTATTTGTGATCACCCTGATTACCCACCTGGGTCGCAGAGGAAGCACCGGAGTTTGACGTACGTTCGTCTTTCGACGCGACGCCCCGCGGCGTCGCGTCTTTATACATCGACAGTAAGCACGCTCAGACTAGCAGACGACGCTGCTGCTGAGACCGCTGCCTTCGCTGCTGCCACTGCTCTGAAGAAAAGATTTTAGGCCCCGCCTCGATCAGTCTAGGCAGCATTTCGAACACTGAAATCGGACTCCACTTCGTTCCTCGGCGCGTCAAATGCCCCTTGCGGTTTAATTCGTCCGCGATGAAGGAGTAGGGCCCATCCTGGATGAGCAACTCCATCATTGTTGCCAGAACTTCCGTTTCATCCGGATTCTCCCGCAACGTCCGACAATCGTCGGCGACACGGAGCCCAAAAGGCGGATCCTCTACTGGTGGCTGGTCTTGTTTTGGCTGGTCGGGAAGTGGGCGCTCCCACTCGACCGCGACAGCCTTCCAACCGAGATTCTGAAATTCCTGTATTTGCTCCAGCGTGATGGGACCTGACAACGTCTGACGAATTCGCTCAAGTGGCATAGACGCCTCGATGCGACACGTGGGTCGCAAGGAGCCAAGCCAGCAAATCGAGAGCCAGCGGGTCCAAGCCTTAAATCTCGCAGCATCAATCTTATAGCTGGTTGATGATGTCTAGTCTAACGTTCGTTTTTGGGATCAGATGTCCAGCTTCGAGCGGGTTCTGCTGGTTACCGGTGATATCCATGCCCGTGGGCTGCGTGGGCTTCCCTGAGGAGGGGGTTCGCGCTGCGCCGCGCGAGCACGCTTTCGATGGTCGCCAGGATAGTCTCTCGGGACATGGTTTTTTCACAGCACGCGTCAAATAGGCGTCTGGCCCTCTCTGGGACGTCTGCGTGAGCTGAGAAGAGAATAATTGGAAGACCAGGATGAGTAGCCCTTAACGCTGCTGCTACAACATCGCCCGTCATCTCGGGCATTTCGTAATCAACCACAGCAGCGTCCACATTGTGCGTTATGGCCAAGGCTAGGCCGGCCCGCACTCGCGATGCAGTCAAGACCTTGAATCCGAACCCTTCAAACAAGGCCTTGTAAACTGCCAGCCCGGGCTCGTAGTCGTCGATCCAAAGGAGGGTCCGGCAACGAGAAACCTTCTCCGCGCCTCGGCGCGAGGAACTTGCTCTAAACCGACTCGTCGACGGCTTGCTTACCCTGACAGCTGATTTAGCGCCGATCACGGCACTTGTTGAGAATAATCTCCCCACGATATGGAAGGTAAGCTATCGTCTCAAAACCCACAATGCGTGCGTGCCTGTATTTTGCGCTCTCAGTACTGTAAGTAGGTAAGAGACCCTAATCTTGAAGTGCTGATCCTAGGAGGCCCTTTTCAATGGCTTCTGCCGGGCGATGGAGGAAGCATTTTTTTCCGCCTCGGCAACCGATTCAATCAGGGTCTTGAGATCGTCTGCGTGCTCTTCTTCCTTGGCCAGAATTTCTTCCATGACGCGGCGGCTGGTGGGATCTTTCTCGCCCAAATACCGGATAATTTGGCTGTACGAGTCGATCGCGATCCGCTCAGCCACCAGATCCTCTCGAATCATATCCACGAGGCCCGTCCCCTCGACGTATTGCGAATGGCTTCGCTTCGACAGCACATCCGGATTGAAGTCAGGGGCACCGTCGAGTTGAGTAATGCGCTCGGCAATCATGTCGGCGTGTTCTTGTTCTTCTCGGGCGTGCTCCAGAAACTCGTCGGCCGCTGCTTGAGCGTGAATGCCTGTCGCCATGAAGTAATGCCGCTTATAGCGCAACACGCAAACGAGCTCTGTGGCAAGCGCCTCATTCAGGACCCGGACTACCGTGACACGGTCGGCCTGATAGGAATCGGTTACAGCGCCGTCCTCGATATGTTGCCGGGCACGGCGCCGGATTTCATTGATGTCCGAAACGAATTCACCGCTACCCAAAGGCGATGATTCATTGCTCATTGCTCACCTCCGACGGTTTTGTTGAAACCGCCCGCTTAAACGCGGCCGATGAGAACCAGAATGACGAGAATCAACAACACAAGTCCCAAACCGCCGCTGGGGTAGTATCCCCAACCTGTGCTATAGGGCCAGGTCGGCAGCGCTCCAATCAACAGCAAGATCAAAACCACAATCAGAATGGTTCCCATTTCAATCTCCTCAAGAAAGTTTTTGTACTCAACCGACTAATGCGCGACTCTCGCAACTTACGACAGGAACGACGTCCGCAGAATCGGGTTTACGCTGTACGCCGTTCCGAATCATTCGGTAACACGGGGCTTACATCCGCAAGAAAATAGGCGGCGAGGCTGGTTGGCCTGGCCGCCACCCGGTGCGGGGTATAGCTCAACTTGTTAGTGCCCTGGTGCAGGCGTGCTGCTCATAGAAGATGCTTCTCCTCGGCTGGGAGTATTCGGCGCATATTTGGCGATCGTTGCCAAAAAATGCTGAGTGTCAGCCGGGGCCGGCACAGCGCCGCGCAGGATATCGGAGAAAGGAATAAGTTTCCCACCATAAAGGATCCTGGTTTCGTCCTTATCCTGTGTAATCGCTGACCCATTTAGATCGATTCCGGCAAACAGTCCGCGTGCCCGCGAATAGCTCAGAACCTCGGCCTTCATCTTCCAATCCGTATCGGCGGCAGCATCACGGCCGACCGGACCGGCCGTTGCGGATGCATTGGCGCCCAGTTTGAACTTACTGGACAACAGATCATCCATGCCTTTCTGATTCATGACCAGCATAACCAGGTCGACGGCTTGACCGCCAAGTTGCAAACCCCAGCTTCCACCCGTCACCGTGATAGGAGCCGGTGCGCTCCATCCGCGGTCCGTACGACAAGTGGCCACGCCCTTTCCGTGGTTGCCTCCGAATCCAACCGCGATCTTGACCATGGACGGCACGATCGCGATACACCTTGCATCACCGAGAACTTTGTCGGGAATAGCCTTGTCTGGCGTCGCCATGATCTCGCTCATGACATCGCCCGCTTTATCGATTCGCTTAACGATATCGGATTGATCACTACTGCTGTCTTTGTCCTTGTCGGCTGCCCAACCCACAGTTGCGAAGAGCAACAGGGAAGCGCTTAGCATAACTAAATATTTCGTGATTGATTTCATCTTGCCCTCATTTTGTGCTTGAAGCCAGCACGGATGTACATTCCTTGTCCGGTTCCGATACTAAGATCGCTGCCGCAATAGTTCCATCCGGTCGTGAATGTAGTTGTCTGGAACTTGGGCCTTAAAAGAGGCAGGAAGATGCTGTTTTATTCCATAGGTGAAGGGCGGTTACTTTTCTATAACTTCCAGTTGACCTTGCTTCTCGAGGACGTCCACACGCACCGTTCCGGCTGTCCGCTCAAGGAACAAATCGACGCGCTCATTGCCAACCGGCAGACTGCGAATCCAGAGTCGTGGGATGCCCTTGGGGAGATAGGGACGTTCAAACGTCAACCGTTTGGCGCGTCCATCGATCGAGATGCCAAGGCAGGCCTGCAGCAGCATAAACACCGAAGCGGCTGCCCAAGCTTGAGGTGAGCACGCGACCGGGTATAGAGTCGGGCCCTCGCCGGTGCGGCGATCCAGGCCACAAAACAGTTCGGGGAGGCGTTGCAATTCCACCGCGGCACTCACATCGAGCAAACCTAATAAGATCTGACCGGCAAGATCACGGAAACCATATCTGGCGAGTCCACTCGCAATGATCGCATTGTCGTGCGGCCAGATGGACCCATTGTGGTAGGACAACGGATTGTATCGGCACTCCTGCGAGCCGACGGTCCGCACGCCCCAACCCGTAAAGAAGTCGTGACCCAGTAACGTATGGGCGACCAGGCGAGCTTTCTCTATGCCTGCGATACCTGAGAAAAGTGTATGCCCGGCATTCGATGTTCGCACGCGGCAGGGTCGCTTACGCCCGTCGAGCGCAATGGCATAGGTTGAAAGATCGCGGCACCAGAAAGCATCTTCGAACTTTCTTTGCAGGTCGCTCGCGCCTTGTTCTAACTCGTCCGCCCTAGCATCATCGCCCAGAGTCCGGCACATTTTCGCGGCCGCTAGCTTGGCGGCGTAAACATAACCCTGGACCTCGCATAAGGCGATCGGCGGATCGGCGATTGATCCATCAGCGTGAAAGATCGAGTCATTGGAATCTTTCCACCCTTGCTGCACGAGGCCCTTGTCGCCATGGCGAATGTATTCGACAAAACCATCGTTATCCACATCGCCATATCGATCCATCCACTGCAGTGCCAGGTCAATGTGCGGCCACAAATCTCGAAGGAATTCTCGATCGCCAACATAATCTTGATACGCGCCCGCCAACATGATGAACAGAGGAGTTGCATCGACCGTGCCGTAGTAGCGGCCGAAGGGAACTTCGCCCAGATTGGCCATCTCGCCGCCGCGCATCTCGTGCAAGATTTTCCCCGGCTCGGCCTCGATGGCAGAATTCATCTCGGTAGCTTGAGTCTCCGCCAGAAACTGCAGCACGCCCTTCGCCAGCCACGGGGCGACCCACAACATCTCCATCGCCGTGATAATTCCGTCACGCCCGAACACTGTGCTGAACCACGGAACTCCGGCGTAGGGATAATTTACCTCTGGGTTGCCCAAAGTCATCATTTCGACATCTCCCAGCGAACGCTGGACCCATCGGTTAAAACGTTCATTTGAGCTGAATATCTTGCAGGTGGCCGCCGAAGCCGCCTTCAGTTCACTTTCTGCTGCCGATCTCGCACGTTCATAACCTATCGAACGGTGCGAAACGTTTTGGTCGCAAAACGTCGCCAGTCGTAGTGTTGCTGAGTCCTTTGGCGGGAGAGACAACTCAAACCGTATTTCTGAACTGGAGAGGTAATTCGGCGTCGGATTACATTCAATTCGTGTTTGCCGAATCCGGTGATCGAGCCCTTCGTAGGACAGGGTAACGGAATCAGATTCAACCTTGTCGGGCAAGCGCTGACCGCGACGTTCTCGATGAGTCCCTCGAACCTCGAAGAGGTCGGCGAAATCCGCGTCGAATGTGAGACGCAGAGGTACTCCTATGCTAGACAGTCCGTAATTGGAGACCCTGATCTCTTCGTAACAAACACCCTGCCAGAGGAAACGTGATCGCAGCAGATGGACCGTACCGCGCGACAGCCTTGTGCCCTGATCTGTGTCGAAGTCAACGTTGGTAAGGTCTGCGGTAAAGATGAAATTTCCAGACTTGATGGTCGAGCTTAGGAGAAACGGACGTTCATCGTAGATCGACAGCAACCAAGCCGAGAGAAAGCGGGTACCTTCAAAGAAGATTCCTTGCTCTCCCAGTCCGAGCGGTTCCATGTCACCGAGGCGATCGAAGACGGCGAACATCGTGCCATACTTCAGTACTCGGGATCGGTCGTCGGTGGGGGTCGACCGTGTCGCTATGTAGTACTGCTGGGTAACTCCATTTTCGTCCAATTCAGCTCTCCGTCAGTCAGAGCAAGCCGGGCAGGATCACCACTGGCGATGCGTGTATAGATCTTCATATAGTCTGCCGCCATTCTTGAGGCGGTAAAGCGCTCTTCAAAACGCTGCCGGCAAACCGCGCGATCGAGCTCATCCAGGCTTCTCAACGCGGCCACGGCACCCGCGACGTTGCGCACCATAAATCCGTTCACGCCGTCCTCGATCACCTCGGGAACAGAACCACGCCGGAACGCGATCACCGGAACGCCGCACGCCATCGCTTCAATCATCACGATTCCAAATGGCTCCGGCCAATTGATAGGGAACAGCAGCGCTGCAGCGTTCCCCAGGAAGTCATTCTTCTCTGCGAAGCCGATTTCGCCGACGAACTCGATCAGCGAATGATCGAGCAAAGGTTTGATCTCCGTTTCGAAGTACTCCTTATCGGTTCGATCTATCTTTGCTGCGATCTTCAAAGGCATGCCCGCACGTTTGGCAATCTCGATCGATTCTGCCACGCCCTTCTCAGGCGAAGTGCGCCCTAAAAACGCAAGATACTTGCCCTTCTCCGGGCGAAAACGCAAATTCCGTTCCGGCAGGCCGTGATGAACCGTGCCTTGCCAATTTGCCCAGGGCAACGGGCTTCGTTGCGCATCTGAGATCGAGACAACCGGCATGTCAGGGAAAGTTTGATAGAGCGGAACGAGATCAGGGATGTCGAGCCGCCCGTGCAATGTCGAAACTTGAACTAGCTGTTCCCGGCGGCTGAGAGGGAAGTGCAAGTAGTCGATGTGAAAGTGAATGAGATCAAAATTGTTCCTCTCCTCAATGACAGATTGCAAGAGGTTCACGTGGTGGGCCAATTGGTCAATACACCCAGGGTGTTGGCGCAAGGACTGCGGGCAGGCTGGAATAAGTCGAGCCGTCGTCAGCGAATCTCCGCTGGCAAACAGCGTCACCTCGTGACCGAGCCGAACCAGTTCTTCGGTCAGCCAGGAGACAATCCGTTCGGTTCCTCCATAAAGCTTCGGTGGCACGCTTTCATAAAGTGGAGCGACTTGTGCAATTCTCATTTGAACTCCTGGTCACTCTAGATACACTGTGCCCGGTGGCCCGCCGAATCGGTTCACCCAGAAAAAATGAAGTGAGATGAAAGAGAACTGGAACTGCTAAGGTGAGCTGCTCAATCGGCCAGCGCCAGTATGGGTCACAAACGGCACGTCTTAAATTCTAAAGAGAGGGATGCAGTTTCTCCATCCGGTAATTTCTGTATCTTGCGGAGTGTTTACCACACACCTTTGTCGCTTCCCGTCAGACGGTAGGCAACGAGCGCCGAAACTGCTAGTGGAGGAAGCAGCGGCAGTCGGCATACGGCGCGGAAATCTCGGTGCAACCCTGCCTTCCACAATTGAGAACCGTAAAGGCCTGCTGCGGGAAGTTTTGGCACGCGAAGGAATCCATCCTCAAAATGCACGCGAATGTGTGGGGAGCAAGTCGAAGCAATGACCTCCCCGGGCAGCACAACTTTCAATCCATATTGCTCAACATATTTCGCCACCAGGAACAGGTAAGTGGCTACTCCGGTCCAAATGCCACCCACTTTGGCCGCCTCCTGCAGTTCCTCGAAGTTCACGGTCTTGCTGCTCACCAGTCTTGCAGTATCGGCCATGTCACAGAGGCGAAAGTAGAAATGTCGATACATTCGCTGCAGAGTCGAAATCAGAATGCGCTCTTCGGGCGCCGCAACTAGAAATGAGCGGCCGCCGACAGTCTTCGGAGTGCGGCGTTCGATCACTCGGTGCGCCATTCTCTTGTGTTCGCCGGTTTGGCCCAGATACTGAACGTGAATCTCTACCAGTTCCGGCAGTCCGGGAACATTGAAGTTCCACTTATTCGCCAGCCGGTCTCCCCAACTCCTCTCTTCTGGCTTGGCTTTCAGATCACCGCTCATGATCCGGACGACTTGGTCAGGATCGCCGTCCGTATAGAGGTCAAGGTCTGACCCCAGGTCTGGCCAGTGATCCAGCGACTTAATCACCGCGACCCGGCAGCCATGCGACTCAAACACGTCGCAAATTGTTCCCAGAGCACCAACGGCGTACTGGACTCGCGCGTTTTCCTTTTCCAGTTCAATGGAGCACGCCTCGACGATCCATCGATGTTCCGGCACCGAACTTCTCTGCGAGGCCTCCTTCAGCACACTCAGCGCGCGGACTAGCACGTGATGGCTGTTGGCCAGCTCGAAGAACTCAGTTAGTTCGGTGGGGCTAAGGCTGGCAACATACTGCAGGACAGATTGAATGGATTGCGGATCATTAACAGGCTCATCCAGGGTGTCAGCGTACCCCTCAAACATGAGCTTCGACAGCGCTTCCATGTTTTGCTGTGCCCGAGATGTCGGTTTCAATAGTGCACGCTCCTGAATGCAATCATGTTTCGATGTACTTTTCTGGAGCCGCGTTGCAGACCGACGGTGGACCTAGTCAATCAATTGCCGTTGACCGCTCGAGAGGGTTGTCCGCAGTGCGCTATTCCATTCTCGATCTGAGTGCCTTCCTCGTAGTCGTTCCATGTGGCAATCAACAAGAACGGCATTTTGTTGTCCTGATCATGCTCGCGAAAGACCCGAAGTGTATCTTCAAAGGTCTTTCCGCAACGCCGGTCCATGTGCCGGTTCAGGCTCCAGGAGGCCTTGGTGTCATCGAATCCGGGCCAAATCGTCCCCACCACCAATTTGTCCGGATGGCGGTTCTCCATCCTCCGGTAAAAATTGTCCAGATATTGCTCGCCCCAGTCGCTTCCATCCGCTGTCCAACCCTTCGGCCCCGGATGCACCCAGGGGTATTGACCGTCGAAATCCTTTTCGAACTGTGCCGGAGGCTCATCCTTATAAATCAGGATCGGAGGTTTGTCCCAGGTGTTCAATACTTCGCGGACGTGGTTCCAGTCGGTATTCCCTCGTTTGGGGAAGATGAAGAACACCGGTCTATCCTGATAAAGCAGATACGCGTCGTGCCCTGGCGCGTTCGGTCCGACATAATTCTTGTAGGCTTCATCAAATGCTTCGAGCGCTTCGTCTGTCGCGTGCCCGTTGTCTTCCTGGGTTTCGTCATACATCAAACAAAGGTGGAAGTGCGTTTCGCTCGCGACCTGTTGCAGCAGGGCATAGCTGCGGTCGAGGAATGGCCGTCGCGAGCCATACCAGTCCACGGCAAAGGCGTAGATGCCCATATTTCGGGCTTCTTGGATCTGCTTGCGTAAGACTGCCGGGTCCTCGGTCGAGTATCCGACATTGATGTGATCCCGATCGCCAAACCACGGCTGGTAATCGGCAAGAATGCGTGTCGAGTTCTCCACACCGCGCGTGGTCAGATCGAGCGAAGCTCGTGTGTTACTCCGGTAGCAGCCGCTGGTCGGGATGAAAACCACCGCAGCCAGTAGGGCAATAATGATGGGCGTGTCTTTCATTCTTGATTTCTGAGATGAAGTGGGCTTCTGGCGCTGCAATATCCCAATCCGAAAGATTCGGTGTCCGGCGGGCGGGAGACCTCGCAGGAACAACTTTTTATCTCGCGGCCTCCGAAATGGTCTCGAGATCGCGGATGAGCCAGCGGTCCGCGCCGGGCGTCATCAGAACCATGTATGACTGACTGACCTGCTCACTGTGAATGACCTTGTCGCCATCCATAATCTGGATCTCTAATCGCGCACGATCGCGGAGTTGCATCGCGTCCCCGCCCGGTGCATAAAAGAGGCCCTCCAGCGTGTGACCATGGTCCGTGTACTCGATTCGCACGCCAGTCTTCACTTGATCCGCGATCAACTTCGTCAATTTCTCTTTCGCCAGCCCGGTGTAGTATCCATCTAATAAGTCTCTTCGGTTTTGCTTCAAAGCTTCTGCCATGGTTTGCCAAGCGTTAGCGTAGTCTCGGGCCACGACTTGATGCGTCAGGTCTTCGATAGGGCGTGGTCCAAGGTTGTTCGCATTCAGTTCCACGTGAGGCAAGGTGTTGTCCGCGGAAACGCGCGGGGCGAACTTCACACTCATAACTGCCAACGCCAAGACGCCGATGATCAACACCGCGCGAGCTCTCATTGCCCACCTGCCACATTCAGTTCATTTCCCGTCACAACCCCCGATGCCACTGTGATGTGGGCGCCGCCGGCAATCGGCATCTGCACCTTCGCGATCCCTTTCTTGATGGGCACATCGACAGTCGTCTTGCCAGCAGCATCTGTCTTCGTGAAGCTCACAACCGTTCCATCCGGGACGTTGTTTCCGGCGCAGTCGCGCACCGGATCGGTTTCTACCCAAAAGTTATGCGAGTTCCATGCGCCTTTAATCTTCAGATTGCACGCGTCTGCTGCGATCTGCTGCACCACTCGCAACTCATCAGCCTTGCCGGCGGACGCTCCAATCTTGACGGCGCCTTCCTGACGGCCCGAGCTCATTCGAATCCACGCCACCCCGTTCTCGGTTTCCCGTTTCTCGGAGATCGACGATCCACTGCGCGGAACGACATTGAAGTTCACTTGCTGAGGCGTCATGACCAGGTTGTGAAAACGATCAAACAGAAATGCCACCGCGCTCATCGAGTTCGGATCATCCACCGGCACTCGCGAAGGATGAACCAGAAGGCTAATGCGAAACGGCGTCGCCGCTTGCACCGTAAATACAGAAGCCGTACACGAACCATCGCACACGATCGCGGTGTAGCGCCCGGCGCGCTCAATCTCGTCCGGTTGCACGGAAATGTCCGATCCCAACTGAACTTTTCGCTTGCTCACCACGGCCGGCCCAATCAGATAGAACGTAGCTTCTCCGGCACCACTGCTCTGAATGCTGAATGCTGTACCGGCAACCACCTGCGCCGGCGGACGCAACTCAGCCCCGAAAGCCGGAAGACCGCAGAACGCCACCAAGAGTAAAACTATTGAGCGCTTCATACCTATGAGTCGCTCCCGGTGTTGTAATGATTCACAACAACGCGATAACTCTGTACTTTAGGAGCGATATCGTCAGGCAAATCAACCGCGAACGGCACCGGTGTTTGCGGAAGCAGTTCGTGATCGACGTAGCCGTCGGAGACCCAAATCACTTTTCCCGTCGAGTCGTAGTAAGCGGCAATCACGTGCGGAATATTGACGATCTGGCCGCTCTGGTCCACGAGTTCTCCTCGCAGGACTTTCTTGCCTAAAGGATCCGTTTCGATCTTTTGTTGGTTGACCTCGATGACCGGATCGGCGCTGGCCGGAACCAGCATGGATTTAGCGTCCATCCTAACGCTCTTAATCTTGTCCAGCCGCATGTTCGGGAAGTCAATCCGATATGGCGATACCTGCTTCGGCAGCAAGGTGTGCGAGATGTTGTCAAAGCTGGTCTCTTCCGCTAACTCCGTGTCATTTGGTCCCAGCAGGGTAGCGCCAACGTTAACGTACGCCGGCACAGCGTCTTCGTTCACGATTTCTCCCAGGACCACCACCCGGTCCGGTCTTTGAATCGCGTTCATGGAAACGATGCGAACTTGTGGAGAATCCACGTTTTCGACGCCCCATTCATCCTGCGCGCCGCGATTGATCACATCCCATCGCAGATAGTTCACCGGGAACACTTGTGGCGGCAATTTCGCGAGTTTGCTTACCGGCCAAACCACTTTCCAGGTTCCTCCATCATGGATTGCTTTGATATCGCGCACGTCGTCGATCGGACCGACTGCCGTTGAATAGTGCAGCTTGGCACGCAAAGTAGCGTCCTGATCCGTCGCATGAAGACCCCAAACGTCAAAGCTCTCCAAACTGGCGTAGGTCAGAAGGCTGCCATTGCTGCCCCCCAGATCATGAACGAATGCCGCTTTGTCCACGTCCGCCGCATTGGCCAGCCGTGCATAGGCGTCGTCCCAGTCATGCGCTTGTATATTGGAGAGCATGAGCCGGACCGCTTCCTCCGGTCTTTGCGCACTGCGCATCTCTTGACGCGCTAAACCGCCCGACTGGAACCAAGCCACAGCTATCAGCAACACTGTCACGGCAACGATCACAAATGCGAGAATCCGGCTCATGACCTTGCCTCCCGAGCGAAGATCGGCTCTTCAGTCGGACTTGGAAATCCCACTACACGCTCTCGAACCCGCACCCGCGATCGGTCGGGAAGAAGGATAGCCAACAGAATGGCGAGAATGCTGCAGCCCATTGGCAATGTTCCCCACAGCAGGCCTTCGAACGCGGTGGGCATGGCGTCGGAGGGAACCGGACGCGCCGGCGGTACATCATCTTTGACCCAAACGCCAATCGATCCCGATTCAAAGGTCTCGACCCGCCGCCATCCAGCAAACGCCACCAGGGGTTCGTAGAACGGATCGCGAACAAAAATAAACTTCAGGCCGTAATGATTCGCATGCTTCAACATCGCCCGCAGCGAATCCATACCCTGGCTGCCGAAATACTTCGCGCTGGTAAGCTGCGCCGTTCCATATTTCGTCATTTCCGGCAACAAGCGCGCGGAGTTATATTCACCGTCCACGCTGCTTGCGCTCGTGTAGGTTGAGACCTTCGGTAGTGCATTTCCGAATCCGAGCGTCAGATATCGATAACGATCATGCCCGTCGCGATTTAGGAATGAAATCACGGCGTCCACGTTCAGATCCGCATTCGGATTGAATGGACTCCACGCCAGCCAACCAAGCGCCATCGCCATGGTTGTGACGGCGATTAGCGAAACACCCACGACGGCCTTCATTTCAAAGCGATCGACAAGTCTCTCAACGATTAGCCCGATCAATGGCAATATCAGCAAAGCTGCTAACAAAGTGAAGCGTTCGAAAGTTAGAATTTCGAATGCACGCCGGAAAACCATCTTCGCCACCGGCGTCGTTCCGCCCAGACCAAACAGGAATGCCAGCCAAAAGCCCAGCACCAGCGGCCTTAACCGGCGGTTCGAGATGCCAATCCACAGAGCGAACGGCATGGCTAGCAGCAAACCCCCGTAGGGGACGAAAAAGTAGTTGATGGCATAGTTGATGTTTAGAAGCAGGTTTGAACGGCTGGCGTGTGGAATCGGAATCTGTTCAATCGGGTGCTGAATGATGGATAGCCAATACGGTAAAAGCACGATTCCGACGCCGACCCCGGTCAGCACTGTGAAGATCACTGCACGGGTCAGGACCGAGGCGATTCGGCTCTCCGAGTCGCGGTCAATGCAGGCAAGCCAAAGAACCGGTATGGCGAACAGGAAAGCGCCGAAAATCAAAGTCACGTGGTGAACCGATGCTGCCGTAAAGGTGAGGATCAGTCCTTTCAGCAGACCTTGAAAATCCGCCGAGCGCGTCCAGTCATAAAAGTACGGCAACGCTAGAAGGTAAAGTGGGGCCGAAGCAGTTGTCGACAACTGTCCGGCGGAATAGACGAGAAAGGTCAAGCAGCCAATGAAGATACTCAGCACCGCCGCATAGCTGGCGGCCCGTTCGTTAACCCACAGCCGCGCAAACCGGTAAACGCCAATCGGAAGCAGCACCACTCCAATTAACTGCACGAGGCAATAGGCCATGTTTAGCCCGAAAACATACGACAGCGCTGCGATCCACTGATGACCTAACGGTGGGTACGTGGCTTGGGAGAAGCCAGCGAACCACTTTACGTTCCATGGGTCGAACCAATGGTGGGCATAGTGGGAGGCGAAGAACACGTGAAAGTTGGCGTCGTACGAAGTGCTCAGCGGCAGCTGCATGATCAGCAGCGGGCCGTGCACGATCAGCGTCAACAGAACGATCGCCCCCAAGGGAATCGGTCGCCGCAAATTACTCGTTTCCACGGTATTGAAAATCCTCCCCGTAAAGGTTTTAGCGGGGGTTGGATTCAAGAACAGCAGCTAAGGTTTTCTAAGGTCTTTTAGCGTCGAGTCGCCTTCGCACTCCTCTGAAGCTCCGAATAGCCAATGCGCCATGCTTACAACTGTCTCATATCCAACCAGCACAAATTTAAACGCATCAGAGCCTCGGAATCGTTTGGGCTTCTTCGGGAGCGGTAACTAAGCCTGATCGGTTTGCCCCGCACCCATGGCAAGAACTGTGTTGCGAATTTCGCTGCTTGTTCTGTTGCCGCTGGCTGTCTCTCTGCCGGCACACAGCCAGACCTTCGAGGTCAACCAGCCTGACAACTCGAAGCAGACCCAACAGAACAAGTCCAAGAGTAAAAACAACAACAACAGTAGTGCCCAAAACCCCGAGCAGCAGGGAATCGGTTGGGGTTCCGGAATCGAAGTAGCCCGGGAAGCACGCGCCGCACAGCAAGCTCTCAACAAAGGGGACTATAGGGCGGCAGAAACGGCTGCCGAGCGGGCGGCTCGTTCTGCGCCGGGTAACGCATATCTCTGGTTTCTATACGGATACACGGCACGCCTGACAGGCGACTACACGGCGGCTGTGAATGCCTATCAGCGGGGTTTGCAGAATCAGCCGTCTTCAATCCAAGGACTTTCTGGCCTTGCGCAGACCTACGCGAAGATGGGCCGCCACGACGAAGCCCAGGACCTTCTCAAGCGAGTCCTCGCCGCGAATCCGAAGAGCGTGACCGATCTGGAGTTGGCTGGCGAGTTAGCCCTCAGTGAAGATCCAAAATCCGCGCTTGATTTATTGAAGCGGGCGGAAGGCTTGCAGGCCTCGGCACGCAATGAATTATTGATCGCCCGCGCCTACCAGAATCTGAATCAGCCGGAAGAGTCCAGGCATTATCTTGAGGCGGCGCAACATCGCGCTCCGGACGATCCGGCCGTGCTGCGCGCCGTCGCAGCCTTCTATCGTGACTCCGGTCAATATGATGCCGCCATCGCTACACTGCAAAAGGTCAAGGCGTCGAAGGATCCTGAGGTTCTTCCAGAACTCGGCTACACCTACGGTTTGGCAGGGAAGCGCAAGGAATCTGCTGAAGCCTATTCGCAGGCAGCTGAGAACTCGCCAAGAAATGTGGGCCTGCAGCTGAGCGCGGCCCAGGCTCTTAGCAACGTCGGCCAGTTCGAACAAGCCAACAATTTCCTCCAGCGTGCTGAAGCACGCGAGCCTGATAATTACCGCTTACACGCCATCCGCGGTGAGATTGCTGCCGCCGAAAACCGCGACGACGAATCGATTAAGGAGTACCGATTCTCGCTGGCTCATCTGCCGCCCTCGGTGCAGGAAGGACCCCTGTACCCGATTGGCCTTCACCTCAGTCTGTACGAGGAATTGCGCAAGGCTGAACAGGACAGCGCGGCCGAGCAGGAGTTGGCCGCAGCTCGTTCCGCCATCGCAAGCATCTCTCCGGATCCCACGACCCGGCCAGAATATCTGCGTCTGCGTGCGCTCATCGAAGCCGGGGGTGGCAACTTCTCCGGCGCGGAGAACGATTTCAAAGAGGCTATGGCGCTCGATCCCAAGAACGTCAACCTCACGCTGAACTATGCGAACCTGCTCTGGAAAATCAACCGTTCGGCCGATGCCGCCGCTCTCTACAAAAAGGCGTTAGACGCCGACCCCAAGAGCAATGCGGCCCTTACAGCGTTGGGGTATTTGGCTCGCGAGAACGGGGACACCGATGGCGCGGAGCAATATTTCACGCAACTCGTAAAGTTGTATCCCGATGACTATGTTCCTCACCTGGCGCTTGGAGACCTTTATACCTACAAGCATCAGTTCGATCTGGCGCAGCAGCACTACGAGGCCGGGCACAAGATTGCACCAAAGAATCCGCTGATCGTCTCTGGCGGCATTAACTCAGCTTTGGAGGCGCACCAGCTTCCCATCGCGAAGACGTGGGTGGACCGCGCAGCAGTCGATCCTGCGGTTGCCGACAATCCGCCGGTCATGCGCGAGCGCGAACGCTATCTGACTTGGACAGGGAAATATCAGGAATCCGCCGACCTTGGATACAAAGTCTTGGAGAAATTGCCTCGCGATCCGGAAGCGCCGGTTTACCTTGCATACGATCTGTTGTTCATGGACAAGTACGACGAGGCCTTCCAGGTCGTGCAGAAGTACGAGCAGATTTTGCCGAAAGACAAAGATCTCCGCCTGATTGCCGGCTACTACCACACCCACAACGGCCAGCTTCAGGACGCGGTGAAGGATTTCACGGCTTCGCTCGAGCTCGATCCCAAAAATTCAACCGGGTATGTGAACCGCGGTTACGTTTACAACGACCTTCGCCAACCTTCGTTCGCGGAAAAAGATTTTCGGCAAGCGATTCAACTCAAGCCCGAGTACGGGGAAGCTCATCTTGGCCTGGCCTTTTCAGATCTACAGCTTCGGCGCGCCAAGCCCGCCCTGCAGGAAGCCGCACTAGCGACCAAATACATGGGCGAATCCGCCCCCACACACCTCGCGATGGCCGAGGCCTATCGCCAGCAGATGATGCTGGCTAAAGCCGAGACAGAGTATCGCGCCGCAATCAAATTCGCGCCGAACGACGCTCAAACCCACCTTGCATTGGGCGAGGCGCTTTATCGCATGCATCGCTACAACGACTCCATCGTCGCCCTGAAAGAAACTATGGGCCTCGGACAGGATCCCATCGCATACGCCGACATGTCTCGCGCTTATGCGGAACTGCATCAGCGCGACGAGACGTATCAAGCAATTGGTCAGGCAGAAAAGCAGGGTGACGACAGCAAGGTCTTGATGGCGACTGGCGAGGCACTGCTCACTTTAGGCGAGCATCATGCCGCCATGCAGCGCTACGCACGCGCTCTGAATGCGCCCGACGCTGACCGCGTCGAGGTGCGGCTCGCTATTGCCCGCTTATTCGCGGACTCCGGCCACTTTGACGACGCCCAGCAGCAGGTAGCGTTCGGTCTGGCAGAAGCCCGAATCGGAGAGGCGCAGGCCGTCACGCCGGAGAATCTGATCGAGGCTGCGCAGGTCCTCGTTTCCATCGACCAGTTCGATCTCGCGAAGAAGTACTTCGAACGCGCCCAGTCGGAAGGCGGCGATCCTGAATCCATCGATATCGGTCTTGCCAACGTGTATCTGGCGGAGGGACAGACCCAGAGCGCGGCCACGTTGCTGCGCAGTGTTGGCAACAACCCCGACAGTGTCGAGAATTACGAGTACCTCGTGGCTATGTCTGGGGTTTATCAACAGCAACACGAAAACCTGCAAGCACTCACTGCCATGGCAGAGGCCAACCAGATCGTTCAAGGGAACCAGTCCGCGCTGCAAACCGAAATGTACCTTGCCGATCTCGAGGGACGACAGATCAACGACAAGCTTAGCGTCGTGCCCCAAGCCTCGTTTAGCCCCGTCTTCGAAGATATTAATATTTACCAGCTCGACGCACGCGTTCGAAAAATCACCAACCCGCTTTTATTGCCAACGCCGCGCTATTCTTACGAGAGTCTGGCCGACGCGCGCTACCACGTGCATATCAACGGATTCCCCGAGATCACGGGACTCGTTGAAGAGCGCAATCAGCGCGGAAGCTTTTCGTTTCCAAACGAACTCCTCATTCAGAATCGCGACACCTTCGACACCATCTTTAACGGCGGGGTGAGTCCGGTCGTGCACTTCGGGAATAACACCATCGTCTTCAACCCCGGGTTGCAGTTCACGGTGCGGCGCGATACGTCGGCGCCTGTGAATATGGACCAGAATCTGTTCCGGCAGTATCTCTACATGTACACGAGCTCGTTCTTCAATTGGGTGGCGATTACAGGCAGCGCTATCCGTGAAACCGGCCCTTTTACGGAGCAGGACTTGCATTCACGAGACGCCTCGGCGTCGCTTGAGTTCACAGTAGGTCGCCCATGGGGGAAGACGGCGCTGATTACTGGGTACTTTGCTCGAGATATCTTGTTCCGTCCGACCATCGCCGAGTACTACACCACGGATTCCTACGTTGGAATCCGGCGCAAGTTCGGAACAAGTTGGACAGCAGCCATTTTGGCGGACTACATTCGGTCTTGGCGTGTCCAATTTCCGAATTACGCGATCGCCCAGGCAGCCCGTCCCGCCTTCCGTCTTGATTATCAGCCGTTAGGGTCCCGTTGGGCCGTACACGCCGAGGGGATGTGGTCTCGCGGGGAAGGTTTCCACGCCTACGATAACGTCAACAATTCCGTTACCGTTTCTTACACAAAGGGCCTGAAACGGTCTCTAAATGACGGGACCGGAGAGGTAGCGGTGAATTACCCGGTTCGCCTGTCGTTCGGCATCCAGCAGCAGACCTTCTATGATTTTCCGGGGAGTTCGCACAGCAACTTCCTGCCAGTCGTTCGGTTGAATCTATTCTAGTGCCGCCTTATATGCATCCAAGAGTCTCCATGGTCGTCGAGCCTCGAACCCCTGGTGCCTCTACACTGCTGGAGACGCGACAGGTGCCATCCTCTCGCAGCCTGCGCGCCCGTGTGCTCAGCGGCAGCATGGTCATGTTAGTCAGTTCCGCTTTCGTGGGCGGGATGAATCTGATTTACAACCTGGCCATCGCTCATGAATTGGGCGCTGACGGTTTTGGACACGCCAGCGCTGTCTATACCGTGCTGATGTTGTTGTCCTCCGTTACCTTGTCTTTCCAGTTGTTATGTTCGAAGTTCGTCGCCAAGAATGACTCGGTGCCCGAAAAGATCGCAATCTACCGCTATCTTCTTCGCAAAGCATGGCTATATGGCGTTGGAATCGGTCTGGCGCTGTTCTTCAGCAGTTCCCTGATCTCCGGTTATCTCAATCTCCCCACGCACAACTTCATCGTGATGCTCGCGGTAGCAACCGTGTTCTACATCCCTCTGGGAGTTCGGCGCGGCTTCATGCAGGGGATGTATGACTTTCGCCACCTTGCGTCGAACTTCGTGTTGGAAGTCATCGTAAAGCTGGGCGGCGCCATTCTCTTTCTGGTTTTCGGATTCCGTGTCAGCGGGGTTATTGCGGCCATTGTCGCTTCGGTGATTCTGGCCTACTTCTTTAGCAAGCCGCACCGGGACTTGGTAACCGATTCAGCGGCCTCACTTCCGGCGGCACTTGGAGAAGGCGTTCAGGCCTCTGTCTTCTTCGTTGGCCAAGTCATTATCAACAATCTCGACATCATTCTGGTAAAACACTTTTTCCCTCCGACTGAGGCCGGTGTATATGCTGCCGTCGCTCTGGTCGGACGTGTTGTGTACATGCTGTCGTGGTCGGTGGTCAGCAGCATGTTTCCGTTCTCCGCTGGTGTTCGCTCCGAAGAGCGGGATGGACGTGCGGTTCTTGGAACTGCATTGTTGTTGGTCATCTTGACGGCTGGGCTATTTACTTTGGGGGTATGGGCCGCTCCCGCGCACGTGTGGCACACCCTATTGGGATCTGGCTTCCCGTTGAATGAAGGCGGATCTTATCGGGAGCTGTTGGTACTGTACGCAGCAACCACGGGTCTTTACTCACTCGGTGTCGTCCTGATGAGCTATGAAATCTCCCGCAAAATCGGCAATGTCAGCTGGGTGCAACTCGGCTTCAGCGGCCTCATTATTGCGGGGATTTACCTGATCCACGGTACTCTGCACGACGTCATTATGGTGCAGACGGTGCTGATGTTGGCCCTACTAGTTTGGGTTTCTGTGCCATTCCTCAGAATCGAGATCTACCATCGTCGGCGGACAGTGGTCGACTCTCCCCGGCTCGGAACGCTAACCAAGATACGCCGTGTCAGTGAAGACGAAGCCATCTCCGAGTTCCTGAAGAGTGAGTTTTATCAGCAAGAATTCCAGAGCTATCGCGAGCCGTTCTGGGACATCGTGACTCGTCCCAATCTCGACGATCTATCCGACAACCGTCTGCGACGGGCCCTGTTATATCAACGTCGGGGCCGTCTCTGGCGCGAGATCCCTGTCGACACCGAGTGGTGGGAAGTTCAGTTGGAGCCCGAGGATCTAAAGCGTATCCGCGTGTTTCCGCGCGATCAGTGGAGAAAGCACGCCGATCGCGGCTACAACTTGCTCGACGCCGCTGAAAACATTGCGAACACTGCTCTCGCTACGTCGTCCGATGCGTTTCTCGCGAAACTCCGGTCCCTTGCCGCTGAACTCGAGCGTCCCGACTCCGAGCAGGGTCATCGCAGCACGGTTCTGCTAATCGGACTCGATGAGACGAGGCCTCTGACCATTATTGAAGGCAATCACCGAATGACGGCAGCCGTACTGGTTTCACCGCAAGATGCCCACCAGCAGTTCCGCTTCCTGTGCGGTTTCTCACCCAACATGATGAACTGCTGTTGGTATCGCACGGACTTCTCCACGCTTCTCCGGTACGCGAAGAACTCGGTGACCTGGCTCTTCGATAAACGTCAAGTGGTGATTGATCAGGCCCTGCAGAGTCGGTTCACAACGCAGGAAACCCGTTAAGTTTCCTACTGCTGGTCGTTGTTGTCGCCTTTTCCCGGAAACTCAAGATTGCGTGCGATGTACTGCGAGCCATCAAACACTGCAGAAATCCCCACCACCGTACCCTCATGCAGGTTGCGCATCATGCTCTGCGGAATTGAGCTGAGATGAATCTCGTAGTTCTTGTCGTCATTTTGATTATCGATAGCCACTGTCTTCCGGGACAGATCCACAAATGTGATCTTGCCGTAAAACGAGAAACTGGAACCAGGCTGTGCCAGCAATGAAATCTCGCGCACTACCGGTTGGTCTCGCTCGGTTTCGAAAGAAAGCGAGACTAGCGATCCGCTCGTCAGATTTGTGGCGGGCCGGGTTTCGTTCCCGGTGCGTACAACCGCAGTCGGACTCACGTGGAAATGCACGGGTTCTCCGGACAGTTCATCCCGCAGAGTCAGGATTCTGCCGCTCGGGTCATAGTCGATGACTTGCCCGTATCCGCTTCCGTGTGCAGCCGTTTGAATCCTGATCACTTTGGCAAACACGTGCGTCCCGTCCAACATGGTCTCGATCGAGATCCGTTGCCCGGTCTTCAGATCTCGTTCGTTGACCGGCTTCCCCTCTGCCGTAATCTGCGTGCGGAGATCGAAAGAAAAGTGCATTTTCTTTCTGTCGCCAAAAGGCCGGATGGTTAACTGATTGCGCACTGGGTCTAAGTCGATGATTGTGCCGCCGATCAAAGACACAGGCTTGTTCGGCAGGGGCGGAAGGTCCAGCAAGGGGTCGTAGCCGGAGCTCGGCGCGCTCATCGTAGAAGCAGTTGCGGCGACTGGCGCACCATTTGAGGTGAAATTCGATTGGGTCTGGGCCCCAGCCCCGATCGCGAACGCAATACAAGCAACGCATGACACGTATCGCATAGTTTTACCCGCTGTCTTGGATGCTGCAAATAGTGTTCCGGTGGCCTAAGAATCAGGAACTTAGCGGCAACGCGAACCTACCCAACCGCATCGAAAAGAGGTACCAAAAGACTAGGAATTCGACACGATGAACCATAAAGCAATTCGGGTGCTGGTTGGCGTTATCGCGTTGGCCGTGTTGTCGGTCAGCGCTTTCGCGGACTTCCGGGTAAATATTCCCAAGCGAACTAAACCGACTCCAGTTCAACGCTTCAATCGTGAAGGCGTGAAAGCCGCGCAGAAACACCGGTTCGAAAAGGCCGAACGCCTTTTCTACAAGGCCTACCTTCTCGACCCGGACGATCCATTCACTCTGAACAATCTTGGATATGTGTCGGAATTGCAGGGGAAGATCGATCGCGCCCAGCACTATTATCAATTGGCAGGGCAGCAGAAATCCGACACGCTGATCGCGGACTCAACGCTTCCAGAACTGAAAGGCAAGCCGCTGAACCAGGCCACCTCGTTTGCTGCCAATCAAGAATTGCGGGTAAACCGCGGCAATATCGAAGCGATGGTGCTCTTGCAAGAAGGACGCACCCAGGAAGCCGAACAGGCCCTGCAACGAACCTTGAAACTCGATGAACGAAATCCGTTCACGCTGAATAACCTTGGGTACACGATGGAAGCGGAAGGGAACTTGGAATCCGCCATCCACTATTACAGCGAAGCGGCCAATCTGCACTCCTCAGAGACGATCGTGGTGGCGCTCGACCCGCACTGGCGAGGCAAGGGCATCAGCGAAGTCGCCGAGAACAATGTCCGGACCGTGCAGAAGCGCATGGAGACCGAACAGAGTCCCGAACTGAAAGCGGCCCGCGCCAATCTGGAAGGCGTATTCGAACTGAATCACAATAATCCTGATAAAGCGCGCAATGATTTTTATCAGGCGTACAAACTCGATCCCTACAGCGCGTTCTCCTTGAACAACATGGGCTTCGTGTCCGAGATGAATGGAGACCAGGAAACGGCGGACGAGTTCTATGAAGCCGCCAAGCTTGCTCCCGGAGCTCACGCCCGTGTCAGCGCTGCCAGTCACAGCGAGATGCAGGGAATGGCGCTCACTGAAGTTGCCACCGATAATGCTCAGGACACGGAAGCCAATCTTCAATCCATGCAGGAAGCTCGCCGCAGGCAAGGAGGCCCTATTCAGCTCAGACGCCGTGATAACCAGCCGATCGAGGAGCCTGAATCGCCAGCTGCTGCACCCAACAACACGCAGCCGCAGCTTAATCCCAATCCGCAGCCCTACGTGCCTCGTCCGCCGGCAGAATCAACAACTCCTCCGCACTACGTGCCGCGGCCGCCGTTGCAGCCTTAGCTGGCTGTAACGAAAAGTTACTCACAGAATCGCTTTTGGTTTCTGTCCCTTCGAGTGTCATTTTCCACACAAACTAGGGCCTTTGGCTTATTGCTGGAGCTCATCAAGCGGAGCTAACCTTCGCGCATAACACGCCAGCCGACAGTTCCAAACGTCTGCTTCCTGGATCACCTTTCTGGAAGCTGAGCTGTCGCGCAATTTTGTAAGGGGAGAAACCGAATGAAAAGCAGTGGCCGTAGTGTGCTTGTACTTCTCCTGTCAGTGTTGTTTGTAACCGCGGGGTCCATCTATGCAAACGCAGAACCAACGATTAGTTGTCCATCCGGCGAGTACGACATGCTCGATTGGATGACCATGGATTCCAATCTTCGCGGATCCAATCACCTGACCGGAACTGCCAATCCCATGTACTCCACAGTCGATTCGGACAAGTTTTACTGGACCAAGGGAGGGAATGGGTACCCGTGGGATATCCAGCTTTACGATAACAACTACATTTATCTTTGGATCACCGAACTCGATTGGAACAATCCCCACAGTTACAAGAAATTCACCAACAACTACAACATGCCTTTAACGCCGCGTTGCGCGAAGGGAGGCTCACCCGGCTCCACGATTACCGTCGACAACACCAGCTACGAGGAGTACACGAGCTGCAGTCACTACTCCACAAAACATCTGAAGTACGCGGTGAATCAAGTATGGGGACCATACAACTATTCCTTCGGCGGCAGCTTACCCGATAACATGCCAACGCTCGTTGTCAGCTACCGCTACAACTGCGATAGCGGTTACAACAACTGCGGCGACAAGGAGGATTACTATCTCAGCAAGAAGTATGGCCTCGTGCAATGGGTCCACTATTCGCTGATCAAGGGGAAGTATGTTCAACAGCAAGCGAGCCTATTCAATCGCTTGACGCCAGGTAGTGTGACGCCGAAGTTTTCCTGCTTTTAAGTGCCAGATCTGCGCTGGGGTAACAGGGCCCGGACTCTCGATGCACAGTTCCGGGCCTTCTTTTCGGATCGGGGCAGAGAAGATCGCGGGCTAAGAAGCCTCGCGTTCACTGCCATTGGTCCGGGAGCCGTTGCCTGAACGCTCTAAGCGCAGCTCAGATGCCGCGTCGCGAGTTTCGTTCGACATGGGCCTGATGAGTGATTGCCGAAATACTCTTCGGGCAGCCCGGCGAGCGAGCCAGGACCGCATCGGCAGCCAACGGGGAAGCTTCCTCACTCGTGAAACCGACCGCAGTCCCCCAATCCGATGCTGGAGATCGAACGTCCTTACATATTGTTGAATAATCTCCGGCATGCTCATGCGAAGGGCCGCAGTGAAATTGCACAACGCCATTTCAACCTGGCGCTCCGGATTGCTTAACAGATCGATTAGCGTCGTCGCGAGGCCACTGGCGTCGCCCGAGCGGTAGAAATCGATTGCCAAACCTTCCTCGGATACAAGGGTGCGGCAGTCCGGCAGATCCGAAGATACAATCGGCACGCCGTACGCGCTTGCGAGGTGCGCAATGCCGCTTGATCCTGCCGACGAGGTATACGGCATCGCTACCATGCTGGCGCTCTGAAAGACTTCTGGAATATCCGTCTCTGGAACGTAACCAATGAATTTGATTTGTGGTTGCGCCGCACACTTTTCTTCCATCGACTTCAGGTATCCCGATGCCTTCGGATGGTCTGTTCCAGCGACGACTAAGTGCGCCCTGGGAACGTGCCGGCACACCTGATCGAAAGCTTCCAGAAGAAGCTCAAGCCGCTTGTACGTCCCCCATTTCCCGAAAGCCAGAATCCGTTGATCCGGGTTTCCGCGCTTCGAAAAGTCCGGGTATTCCGGGCGCCCCCACAACGTGCCGTGGCGGCGAACGTAAACTGCCCCGTGCTTATACTTCTCACGCAGGATGTGCCGGTACGCCGGCAATAAAACAGAAACTGAGTTCGCGCAAAGAAGAACCTGAGTCGAAACGAATCCACCGAGCTTATAGAGCAGCGGCGAACGCACTCCCGCATCTTCCAGATCGACCGTCTCCATCAGTTGATGCAACGTTACATGCGTGTCGAACCCATTAACGCGGCTAATTGCAGGTAACACGATTCCCAACGCAGCCGGCAGAGCCCGGTCTCCAAAGCTTGCGAAACCGAGATTGAACCACACTGCATCCGGCCTCAACTCACGAAGCGCTCGCAAAAGCCTCCACGGACTCTTTAAGCTATTAAACGACCAGCAACGAACGACCGAGAACTCTTCCATCTCTGGCGCAGGAGTCAACAAGTCGTCGCCCAGCACCGTGAGAGACACTCCGGGCACCCGTCGCAGCTCGCGCGCCAGGTGGAAGCCATATTCGTTCAGCGCCTGCTGGCTCGGCGGAAACGCCGTGACTAAACCGATTTTCATTGCTGAGGCCTGAAGATCGCGTATCGAGATAGCTTTCCTAATAGAGAGAAATAATCGATGGCAACCTTGATATCAGCTTTGCTCGCACCTGAGTGACGCAGGCCGAAGTGGTAGGGAACCTCGATTGCACTGTGCAGGCGCCCCTTGACGAGGATTTCCAACAGGATTTTGAACCCCTGCGGCTGCAGATCGATTCCATCGATGCACTCACGGCGAACCAGGAAATATCCCGACATCGGGTCCTTGACGCGAACCCCCGGCCGCTGCAGAGGCGCGGTCGCCAGTGTTGTAGCCCGCGAAATCAGTCGCCTTATCTTGCTCCACTCGGAAACACTTCCATTGTTCGGGTCGGCATACCGGCTTGCTACGGCAATATCATGCCCTCGCAAAATCGCTTCGCGCAGTTGAGGCATGAGCTCGGGCGGGTGCTGCAAGTCCGCATCGATGACTCCCAACATGGTGGCGTTCGTGTGGTGCCATCCGTGGATCACGGCCCCGGCCAGACCGCGTTGCCCCTCGCGAATGAGAAGGCGAATTCGCCCGTCATGGCTGGCAAAATCGTGCACCACATCTGCCGTTCCATCCTGGCTGTCATCATCTACAAAGATCAGTTCGTAGTCATTTGTGACCGGGTCGAGCGCGGTCTGCAGGCGACCAATTAGAGTCGGAATGTTCCCCACTTCGTTCAAGGTAGGGATAACGACGGCGAGTTTACGGCTCGAAGAATCCATAATTGAGACGGTCCTTTAACGCGACTTTTGGATGGTGGAGATGTGCAAAGTGTTGGTTCGCTAAGGGTTTAATTAGGAGGAGTACCAGGAAATGCTTAGGCAAATGCTGTAGGTTTGGGCAGGCGGACGCCGCAGAACAGCTCGAATTTCGCAGCTATCGCATCCTGTACGTCTTCCACGGGCATCGGTGGGATCAGGGCCAGGCCAGCGAGATCGCACAGCTTCAGATAAGCCGCTCGATACCGGTGCAGAAAGTCAATCGGATACTCCGGCTTTCGCGCGCGTGCCGCCTCGGGATCGGCATCCAGCACGAATGCCACATCGGGATGCGAAACCAGGTTCAGGATCGCCCGCGCGTAAGCCTGTGCCCATGATCTGTGCAAAGGCAGTGTGGCCAGTTGATCGTAGATATAACGATCAAAGACGATAACATCGGCGCCAGCCTTCATCACGGACGAGAGTTTTTTTCTTAAGGCGATTGCATCGAAAATGTAGAGGCCGGAGCGTCCCAGCGTTAGGTACCAATTTTGTCGATTTTTGTCGTTTCGTTTTACGGGTTTATCCTGGGATCCGATTCCACCTTCACTCTGTAAATATTTGTGACTGAATCCCGCCCGCAATCCGGATAGTGCAACCACGTTATCCCAGAACGCGAACAACTGCACTCTCAAGCCGGCGCTCTGTAACCGCTCGCAGAGTTGTTTAATCTGGGTGCTCTTTCCCGAACCGTCAATTCCCGAGAAGCTGATGAGCACAGGCCGTGAAGCTTCATTCGACGAGGTTTGGAGTCGATTCATCAATGGTTATGAGCACACTCCGAATGAGTCTGGCGGTTCAACGCGGAGTATTCGGCACGCGACTCGGACTCGCGGACGACAGCGCATAGACTGCCCCCAAAGCCGCACCTGCGCCCGCGATAAATCCCATCTTGACCAGCAGGGAACGCACTTGCCGTTGTTTGGCCGGCGCGATGGCTGCCCCGGCTGGCCTCGATGCGGCATTTCCGCTGGGTTTCTGTGCTTCCGCCGCGGCGGTTCCGGTAGGCTCGGTTGGAGCAGTCGCTTGAGGCGTGGGCGCCTGGTTCTGTGGCGCAGGGGGCTGGGCTTGCGGCCCCGGCTGAGGATTCTCTGGCAGTTCGTTTCGATTGGGCGGAGGGATGGTCGGCTGCCCGGGTACTGGGGGCTGCGTCTGCTGCTGTGCCAGTACGCATACTGGCATCGCAGCCACCAAAATCGTGAGAAGCAGTGCGGTGATTCTCATGAAAGAGTGACTCCGGCACATCAAGGCTGTTACGCAGCAAGCGAGCGTTCAGCCTCTACAACGTCCTGCAAAGCAATTCCTAGGTCGACTTCAGTGTTCTCAGGAGACAAACCCAAAATCTGGTCCATGCCGGTTAGCTCCAAAACCGTTGCAGCTTCGGGTGAGATGCCGCGCAAACGAATGGTGCCATCGCGGCGAATCGTCTCGGCCACACACCTCAAAAGCAGGTCTAACCCCGCGCTATCCATTTCTTTTACATCTCTCAAATCCAGAACTACGCAGGGCTGATCTACAGCGAGTTCAGCCTTCAAGTCCCGCATTAACATGCGAACCTCTTTGGCGGTCACCCTTCCGGGCAAGTTCACAACGACTGTGCAGAGATTTGAAGTCTCTGGCAGAGGCTGAATCGCCTCCTTAGCGTCTCCCAGCGCGACATTCGGCCAAGTCGCGCAAGTGACGGCATCAAGATTCACCGGTAAGTTCAGAATGGGCTCCATCGTCTCCAGCTTTCTTCAAGATGCTAATTACGAACGGCGGGTTGGCATCACTGGACCAGCCGGCCGCTCCCTCGTTGCGACCACAAATAAGTGGGCGGCAACCAGCCGCGTCCGGCCCCAATCGCGCTCAGCAATCGCCGATCATTAAATTGCAGTTTCACGTTCCTTCGAAGATGGAACAGTGTGTTCTCAGCTGCTACTGCTCCACTTACGTTTAATCCAGGTCCAACATAGGTTTTGGGCATAACGCACGAGTCATCCACCGTCGTTCCGCAATCGATTTCGCACCGTTGTTCGACCGCGCTCATGCCACAAATTCTGACTCCAGCCCGAATGCGGGAATCCTGACCGATGTAGGCCGGCCCCTCGACCAGCGCCGATGCATCGATTTGTGCTCCTTCTCCCATCCAGACGTTTGGCGCAATCTCTTCACCGAACGGGCGAATCGCAGCCCGCCCTAGTAGCGCGTCTTTTGCGAGTCGGCGAAAATCACTTACCGATCGCAGGCGATTGGAGTAACCGGCAAACCTGTATTGCTGCGGCTTGGAGAGCACATTCCTCAACCGGCTGCGGTACGAACCATTTCCATCTCTTAAATGGGCCGCATTCACCACCACAACCTCCAAAGGGCCCTGTTGGTCGTGTACTTCGGTCAGCAGGCTTTGACCTTCGCGGTGAAATCTGAGTAAGTCGCCGAAATCCAGCTCCGTGTAAGACCCAACACGCGCCAGCACCAGGACGCTGACTCCGTAGCTCACGTAACGGCCTACATTGCTCTCCCACAAATTCCAAAACGCTTCGCCGCCGATCGCCGAAGTCCCGTGTTGCTCGGATAAAACCGCAATATCTCCGATCCCAAATACGCGCAATCGTTCCAGTACGCGATTCAAGACACTGCTGCCCAGGACTTCCCAGCCAGCGATCGAGGTTTTCGCATTGCGATCGGGACTCCCGTCAAGTCCGACAGCATTTGGAATCGTCACGATGGCGCCGACGTGCACTGTTTTTTACTCTCCATTTCCGCTGACTATCAAACCGAGACGCGAGCCGAAGAAATTCGGCACCAAGTACTAGCCGCGCAGTTGTGCGTTTGATGTCGCGAACCGCGAAGTAGCAACCAGCATTGCGGGTCTGGTTTCAGTTGCCGTATCGTCGAGCTCCCAATCAGCCTGGGTTTCGCGGGTTGGCGAAACTCGAATGGGAGCCTGATCAGAATTCTTGGAAAGCTCTTCCGCGGGCCGAGCGTGTCCCAGCAGTTCCCGGATTCGGAGCTTCGCCTTGTGCAATTGAGATTTCGAATTCCCAACAGAGCACTCCAGCAACTGCGCGATTTCCTGGTGCTCGTAACCTTCAACTTCATGCAACAAGAAAATCGTTCGATATCCATCCGGCAATTCTCGAATGGCCCGGGCCAGCGCAATGCGATCGACTGAACCAGTGAGGCGGTCATCTTTGCTGCCGTACTCGCGGCGGATCTGGCGAGCGTCCTGGTTGTATGGTTCGTCCAGCGATATTTGCCGCAATGCTTTCTTGCGGAAGTGCATCAACACGGTGTTCACCGCGATCCGGTACAGCCACGTGGAGAGAGCAGAGTCACCGCGAAACGTCGCCAGCTTGCGAAACACCTGCATGAACGCATCCTGCGTCAGATCTTCGGCCTCGGCCGTGTTGTTCGTCATGCGCAGGCAGACGGAATAAATTCTGGCTTTGTGAGCGTGAAATAGTGAAGCGAATGCATCCGAATCCCCTTGTTGGGCGCGCTGTACAAGGTCCAGATCCGAATTTAAAGGTGCGGTGGGAATGGGCTTGCTATTCACTTGCATCTCCTTTCAACACACAAACCGAGTTTTCATTTCTACGTGTGTGAGGTTAGGTTTTATGTCCTGAATAATCCATCCAGTGCACTCTGTAGGGGTTTAAGGGCGTTGCTGTATCGTGTTGAACTGCAAGGAACTGCAATAAACAGCGGTTAAACTGCGAAATCCCACACCGGACGGGCCAGAGCGCCCCTGGCGAAAATTGCTTGCTGTGGTGAGATCGCGATAATGCTCGTTAGTTACGTTTCGTTTACACGGAAAACCCGTGAGGCAATTCTTTTCCCTCCGTAGTCGTTCATGACTCGCCTAGAGTAAAACCCCGACGGGACGCACTCGACTCGCCAAAAACTACGAGGCTGCAAACCTTCGAGTCATCGGTGAAGACGCTCTCCGCTCATGCGTACAGGCACTCTTGATGCGTACAGACACTCTCTGAATGAACTACAGAGTCGGCAGGATTGCTGCACTCGCTGCAGCCACATATTCTCGGACACATGAAAGTTGCCCTCAATATACCCACCTCCCGGGCAGGAGCCGATCACTAAAAAGTGAGATCGGTTCCTGCTTCTCGCCTCTAGATGAGGCGGAGGTCCACGGGTTCCCGAAGCAGCCTTCAAAAAATAGTTTCGATTTCCAACTCAACTACATGCAGTGATTTCATAAAAAGGAGGTCAAAGTGAAAACAAATTCCCTACACGAACTCTATGTGGAACAACTCCAGGATTTGTATGACGCGGAACAGCAACTCATAAAGGCGTTACCGAAGATGGCGCAGGCGGCCGCTTCGGACGACTTGCGAAGCGGCTTTGAGGAGCACTTGCAACAGACCAAGCAACACGCTGAACGTCTCGAGGAAATTCTGGAAAGACTCGGCGAAGACACTCGCGGCGAAAAATGCAAGGGCATGGAAGGTCTGATCAAGGAAGGCAGTGAAGTCATAAAGGAAGATATGGCTGAACCGGTAAAGGATGCGGCACTCATCGCTGCCGCCCAGCGAGTCGAACACTACGAGATCGCCGGCTATGGCACGGTGCGTACATTCGCCAGCATGATCGACGAAGAAGCAGTGCCCATGCTGGAAGAGACGCTTTCAGAAGAAAAAGAAACTGACGCCAAGCTTACCGAGTTGGCTGAAAACATCAATGTTGATGCGGATCAGGAAACCGACGTCGAAGAGAACGAAGAAACCGCCAAACCCAAGGCCGGCGGTCGACGCAAGCGCGCCGCCTAGTCGCTCCTAAAAATCAATGGCCGGGCCGGTTGGCGCGGCCATTTTTTTCCCACAAAAACTACTCCTGCAAGCCGGCTTGTACCACGTGCACGATGTTGTTCCGCACCGCGTACAGCACCAAATCGCTCACCGAGTGCAGTTGCAGCTTGCGCATAATATTGGACCGGTGCGTTTCTGCGGTCTTTACACTTAAGCCGAGTGCCACTGCGACTTCCTTGGTGCTTTTTCCTTCCGCCAGCAGTTGAATGATCTCGCGCTCCCGTGGGGTCAGGCGGTTTCGGCCTGGCGTTGGCGGTGTTGGTCCAGTCCCACCCTTCAGGTACCCTTCCAGCACCATTGCGGCAACCTTTGAAGTGAAGTAGGTTTTATCTCGCCTTAACGCTTCCACCGCCGCAACGAGATCGCGCGCTGCGTCGGACTTCAGCAAAAATCCGCGTGCTCCGGCGTTCAAGACGTCGCGTACCACCTGGTCGGAATCGTGCAGGGTCAGAATCAAAACTCTCGCGTGCGGATTCGTCCTCAGAATCTGCCGCGTGGCCTCGAGTCCGTTTAAGCTTGGCATCCCGATGTCCAGGATGACCACGTCCGGCTTTAACTGCTGGGCTTTGTCGACCGCTTCTCGGCCATCGCCAGCTTCGCCACAGACTTGCCAATCGGGCTGCTGTTGCAGCAGCGCGACCAGTCCCTTACGAACTACTTCGTGATCGTCGGCGATCAGGATTCGAAACGTCGTCACAGAACACCTCCAGAACCTGTTATGGAAATCGAGTCAAGCGGACAGTTACGGTTACTCATAGCAAGTGCATCGCGATTGCCAAACAGAAGTCCTATTTACCCCTAAACTTAGAGTTCCACGCCCTTTGCGGTGGTGTAAATCTTACCTCCCCAAGCCACCTGAGAATCAAATATCAGCGGTCGCGAGCTTTTCAGCAATTGTTCGCTCCCCGAAGGCCATTTCGATCCACCGGCACACCTTGTACTTCTGGTTCGCTTCCCAGTGGTACGAGCTTCAGACCATTCACAGGATCCAGAAGCAGGGTTAACGTGGCTGCGCAATTTCCGCATAGCCAAAACTGCGCGGTCTGTCGCTTCGGCTTTTCGTCAAATGGCGCGGTGCTGTCATCGTTCGCTGATACGGAAATCGAGATCACCTCGAATTGAAACATCCGGCCATCAGCAAAAGAGTGTAACTGCGTATTGCACTCGGGATTGACACAACGAGCAACCATGACGTTCCCCACGACCCCAGCAGACGGGTGCAACCTTACGGGTTTTTCCCTAACATTCCAATACAGTATTCACGGTATTTCCCGTACTCCCGTATCGTACCGGCTAACCCGTCCTTTCCATAGATGTGCCTCCTTCTACCAGAGACTCCTGATTTCAGAGTGTCTTCCACAGAACATCCAGCGCTCAGCTTACAGCACTTCCGGCCCGTGACGCAGGTCACCGCCAAAATGCATTGCAATGACCTACGCTATTTGGTTCGCGACGTCGCCAGGAGACAAAATATGGCCTATGTGATTACCGACAAGTGCATAAAGGACGAGCTTTGCGTGGATGTTTGCCCGGTGGATTGCATTCATCCCAAGAAGGACGAACCCGGTTTCGATTCCGTGAAGCAGCTATATGTGGATCCCGCTGGCTGTATCGATTGCGGCGCGTGCGTTCCGGTTTGCACGTCAGAGTCGATCCATAGCGAGGATGACCTGACTGACGACTTGAAACCGTTTGTCGAAATCAACAGCAAGTATTTCGTGAACTAGTGATTCGTCGCACAGTAAACGATATTAGCTGAAATACGTCAATACCAGTGTGGCGACTTCTGCTGGGTTGAACCTCAACGCTCCCCATCAAGACGAACCGTCGCGATTTGTCAGTCGCGTCCCCTGCCAGCCGGAATGCACAGGCTTGCTATTACAGGATACCGGCCTCCGTCGACCCGTGTAGACGGAAGTCAACCTGCATTGTCGGATCACAAGGAAAGGAAGGATAAGGCACCATGTCCCAGACCAACGAAAGCGCCGTGAGGGACTTGCTGGAGCGATGGGCGGCCGCAGTCCGTGCGAAGAATGTGTCTGAGGTGCTTGCGAACCATTCGCCGGACTTTCGAATGTTTGATGTTCCCGCTCCGTTTGAGTCGCGAGGACTGGCTGCCTACGAAGACACTTGGAAGCTGTTCTATTCCAGCCAGCCGGAGCCGATCGCATTCGATATCAAATGGCTGGAGGTTGTCGCAGGAGACGATGTGGCTTTCGCCTTTGCGCACATGCAGTGCATAGAGCCAACCGAGAAGGTGCGACGAACGCCTCTAGACTTTCGATTGACCATCGGACTTCGCAAGCTTGAGGGCCGCTGGACTATCGTACACGAACACCATTCCGTTCCTGCCGAGTGAAATAGCTGCTCACCTCCCACGCGCTGCATCCTTAGAAGGAATTCGCCGTACCCGGCAACTAGTTCGGCTTGGGAAAGGTTCAGGACGCGGGCGGCTCGCGTCCTGAATAAATCCAAGGTTACTTCCATGCCAGTAACGATCGATCTTGTCCACAATTGCTCGTTCCCAGCGGACAGCCAATCGCCGGTACCAGCGCCAACCCATCCAGCCCAGGTACGGAAATCAATTGCGTCAACTTGTTCTGCTGAATTGTGTACGAGTAAATGTGCGTATCAGCCCCCGCGATCGCGAGGACTCCACCACCGGTGCTCACGATTCCATTCGCTGGTGCCGGTACCGAAGCCAGGAACGTGTATCCGGACAGATTGGTTGGAATCTGATAAATCCCGCCAAATGTGCTCGACGTCAAGAACAGCTGTTGCTTAAAGTGGTCGAACGTCATCTCATTCGGAATATCGGGTTGATTGTTCGGAGACATCAACGGCGTGGGCAGCGAATTCAGAATGTTGCCGGTACTGGGGTCGATCTGATGCACGTTATTGTTGGTAGAATCCGCCACGAATAGTCGCTGCGAACTGTCGTAGGCCAGGCCTACCGGTGTAAAGGAAAGGGGTACTGTGCTCATTTGCCCGCTGGGAATGGCGATTCGGGCAAGGCTCGGTTTGCTGGTTGTCAAGCCCTGAACTGTGACCAGGATCGCTTTGCAGTTCGGCTCAAGCACCAGGGCTTGCGGATGATCGAGCCCACTGACCACGATCGCGTTGCTTCGGTTGTAAGGATTGAACACCCCAACCTGTCCAGATCCGTAGAGCGTGTAATAGATCAATTGGTCAAGCGCGAAAATCAGGTTCGCCGGATTCACACCAGGAGAGACACTCTCCAATTGGGTAACGCCGCTGCTATCGGCGTAATAGAGTTGATTGCCGGAGAAATTAGTTGTCACCGCTGCCTGGGACCACACGTTTACCGGCGAGAGCACGCATAACGCAATTCCTGCGAGGGCAAGCGTGAACCGCCGCCAAACCGAATTCGACACCATGGTACGTCTCCTTTCGGCCAGAGAGAAAGTTGTCCGGAATTTGTGGCGACGAGTATAAAACTTTTCGCAACCGGCATGGTTTGCAAAAGGGGATTGTTTCGAAAACGGAACACACGGATTTGCGAGTATAGCGACCCATTGTTATATGCTGATTTCCAAGCAAGATGAATATCGTTAAAGCTACCCGCCGCTTTGAAATATGGCTTAGCAGTCACACCCGGTTAGTAAAAGCTGATCTTCGCTTGAAGCACGCCCGCATGGCGGAATCGCCATTCCCATTTTTTCGAGCCACCTTCTATCGCTGGATTCAACTCTGGTCCGACACTCCTCGCTATATCGCAAAGGCTCCCGACGTGCTTGCGGTCGGCGACCTTCACGTGGAAAACTTCGGTACTTGGCGCGACATCGAAGGCCGGCTCGTCTGGGGGATTAATGACTTCGACGAAGCTGCCACTCTCCCTTACACCATCGACCTCGTTCGGCTGGCGACGAGCGCGATCCTGGCGTCAGTCGAGGGCCACCTCGCCTTACGGCCCAAAGACGCCTGCGAGGCCATTCTCGACGGCTACCGCGAATCTTTAGTCGAGGGCGGTCGCCCTTTTGTCCTAGAGGAAGAGAATCCCTGGCTCCGCGCGATCGCGTTAAATGAGCTGCGGGATCCAGTCCACTTTTGGCAGAAAATCGACAGCCTTCCTGGTTTTAGCGGAGGAATTCCAGCCGCTGCCCGCAAGATTCTTGAGCGGCTGATGCCCGAAGCTGGTCTCTCCTACAAACTCGTTCGGCGTGTCGCAGGGCTGGGTAGCCTCGGTCACATTCGATTGGTCGCTGTCGCCTTGTGTCACGGATCGCGAATCGCCCGTGAGGCCAAGGCTCTGGTTCCGTCATCGGCGTATTGGACACGAGGCGGAAGCAGTAACGCCGAAATCCTTTATCAGCAGATCCTCGACCGAGCCGTCCGCGATCCCGATCCCTTTGTACGGTTCCGCGGTCGCTGGGTCGTGCGACGCCTGTCTCCTCATTGTTCTCGCATAGAACTTGCCGTCCTGCCGAAAGATCGGGAAGAGCTTCGATTGCTTTTCTCGATGGGATGGGAGACGGCCAACGTCCACCTCGGCACCCGAGGTGCCCGCAAGAAGATTCGTAAGCACCTGGATGGTATGAAGGCCGGGTTTCTCGCCTCCGCGGCGGAGGATATGGCAAAGCAGATCAACCGGGACTGGCGTGAGTGGAGGAAAGCGGCGGTTTCCTGAGATCGCTTTTGGATGAGCTTGCGAAAGCTTACATTTGCCGCAGCCAAGGAGTGGTATCCGCCGACTCTAGTCGACTCTCCGCTCCTGCAACTTCGCGATCAAGAACGTCGCGCAACTCGTCTAAAAGGAGCTGCAGTGAACTTGGGTTTCGTGCAAGGGCACGCTCGACTGCATCACGGTCAATCCACAGTTCTGCAATTTGCCGAGCGCCTCGAACGTTGGGCTCACTCAGAACCCGAACTCCCGCTGTTCCCGGCGGCGTCTTTCCAGGAGCATCGGGCGCGATAAAACTTGGGGTACCCACCATCCATTCCAACACCATTTCGCTGACGTGAGCGGCACAACAGAGTGAGTGAATGCCGGGGCGGGAGGCGACCTCATCATGCCATGCCAGAATGTTCAGTTGGTCTTCCGACAGGCTCGGCGCGATCAGGAACCCGGACCGCCCGTTGACTTTTTGCTCGCGGCAGATCGAGCATGTTTTGCTACTGGTTTCTCGTTCCGTCCTCACTTTCATTCGAGCGCTTCCTGGTTTCATTTGGCACCTTCCTGGCGTACTGGGTTGGTGTGCTTCGACGGAGAAACGGCGATCATGCCCACCATGCGATTAAATGACAGGGTGAGCTCGGACGAGCATTCGGAACACAACCAGAAATACTGAATCCGGCTTGGAACTCGATCGCCCCAGGTCCCTCGTTGATGTTGGTCCTCGACCGCAGGGCGTTTCTCTTCCGCCAGGAAGAGGTTTTCCGCACTCAAGCGACGAAAGGGGTTGGTGCAATCCGGATTCGCGCACTTGTGAAGCATCGACGCTCACCCACTCCCAATAGGGGCGTTCTGGTTAAGCACGCGGAACACCAGCAACCGTCAGCCCGCGCTGACTGAGCTAAACGATTGCAGCGTTTAGTCCTGCAGTATTCTTGCCAACAGCGAGAGAACGCAGTCACCGCTGACGGTGCCGATGAAAATGACGAACCTTCGTCATGTCCAAAACTTGGATCGCCGGCTCCGACCCGATATCATCTCTTCTAATGCCCCGGACCGTGCTCATGTGTCCGCCGACGTTTTTCGATGTCAGCGAGCCTAAGAACCCGCACATGCGAGTAGCGATTGACCGTGTTCGGGCTCAACAACAATGGGAAAACCTGCACCGAGCCATGGAACAATCAGGCCTAAAGGTTGAGATCATAGATCCCGTGCAAGGACTTGAGGATATGGTGTTTGCGGCTAACCAGGTCTTCGTGGGAAATAGCGCTATCCTTGGGAGATTTATCGTACCTAGCCGCATGCGCCACGCCTCCCGCCACAAAGAAGTTGACTTCTACGTCGAATGGTTTCGCCACCGCGGCTATCACATCATTGAGCTCGAACTCACCGGGGAATACCTGGAGGGCCATGGAGATCTGCTCTGGCATCCGAGCGGCTCAAGAATTTGGGCTGGGCATGGTTTTCGTTCAACTCGCGGTGCGGTCGATCGGTTCGCTCTGAAGATGCAAGAACTCGGCTTTTCCGTGACGCCGCTGGAGTTGGCCGATCCTTACTTCTATCACCTCGACACCTGTTTTTGTCCTCTGAATCAAGACGCTGTTTTGATTTACGCCGGCGCGTTCTCGCCTTCTACGCTCCCATCCATTCGCGAAGGTTTTCGCCGTGTTCACGAAGTCAGCCACGACGAGGCCATGCAGTTTATTCCGAACGGCGTCGTCGCGAATGGGCGATTCATCACTCCCCGGCTGACAGAAAATCTCGAACGCATTCTGTCCCAGGAATCCCTCACGCCCATCGTTGTCGACACGTCCGAGTTCGAAAAGTCGGGTGGCAGCGTTTTCTGCATGAAAACTCTTCTCGACTAGTTGCTTTCCTGCTTTCCCATTTCGAGATTGACTCTACAGACATTCCTGCCGAATGCTCTGTGTTCCTCGACGAACGCTTCGTCTTTCCCTATCATGGAATCAGCAACTTTCAACCAAGGACACCAAACTATGGCTGAACCAACGTACGACGAACTCAAAGCGCGCCTTGCCGAGTTGGAGAAACAAGGACCACGCCGCACCGGCAGCCTGGAATTTCGTGTGAGCGAGAAGGGCGGCGTTAGCGTATATGGCCTGGGCCGTTTTCCCGTCACTCTCTACTACGAGCAGTGGACACGTCTGCTCGATGCGGCCGATAAACTTCGCGAATTTCTTGACGAAAACAAATCCAAGCTTAAGCTCAAGGGCTGATAGCGTCCCCGAATCGGTCGCCCGCGAGCAGTATCTCTACTTGACGACTCGGGGCCGCAAGAGCGGCCTGCCTCGCGAGATCGAGATCTGGTTCGCTTTCCACGACGGCGATTTCTTTGTCATCGCAGAACACGCAACCTCCAACTGGCTGAAGAACCTGCAGGCCGATCCATCGGTTCAAGTGCGAATCAGGCAGAATACATTTCGGGCCCAAGCCAAAGTTCTGTCTCCGGAATCCAGGTTGGCCGCGACCGTCTCCGGTCTCTTTCGCAAGAAATATGTCTGGGGCGATGGAGTTGTGGTGCAGTTATCTCCGCAAATCTCCGCCATAAAATGAAAACCGGAGCAGCCGTGCTGCTCCGGTTCGGCACTTCGGCCTCACTTACGCCGCCAGGGCGTTGACGAAGTGCTCGCAGAGCGTGGTCTCCACGTGATAGAGCTTCCAGGTGATTGGGCTGGTCAAAAACGGCTGCAGGATATTTTCGATTCTCGGGAACGTTTCCATCTCATAACGTTCCAAATCTTTCTTTTCCATCCACAGGGTGATGTTGAAAACTTTCTCGTTCTTGGTCTCCGGGAACAGCGGTAGAATCTCGAGGAAGCCAGGCTGCTTTTTGAGGATTGGCAGGATCTCTTTCTTTACAGTGGTTACAAATTCCTCTTTCTTTTCAAATTTCGGAACAAATTCCATCACACGAGCAAACATGGGGAACTCCTCCTCGTATCGGAAATTTCGACTCGGGTGGGTGTCGTCGCCCGCAGAGCACTCGCGCGAGCCGACCTACCGGACGAACCGAACGATAGGCTCATCCAAGCTACGTGTCAGTGATGAATGACTCGCACCGACGTGATAAGCCTCGGTCGGACAAGAATGACGTCATCCCGGAAGCCCGGGCTCACCAGCACGGCGGGGATCTTGCGCGGTTGCAACCGCTCGTGGCCTTTGTGTCCTTGGTGGTGAATCACTGGAGGCGACCTCCATTACACTATCCTCCATGTCCTCCGACGACATTCTTACTCTCGCGCCGCCACTCGCCGACGCCCGCGTCTCCTACGGAACCGATCCCAACCAATTCGGCGAACTCCGCCTGCCGAAAGCCAACGCTCCGTCTCCGGTCGTGATGAACATTCATGGAGGCTTTTGGCGGGCCAAGTATGACCTCGTGCATGCCGGACATCTTTGCGCCGCGCTCACGGCCAAGGGTATCGCCACCTGGAACATCGAGTATCGCCGCGTGGGCAATCGTGGCGGAGGCTGGCCGGGAACCTTCGAAGACATCCGCACCGCCTACCGCTTCATTCCGCAGCTGGCTTCGAAGTACAAACTAGACGCCAGCAGAGTTGTCGTCATGGGCCACTCCGCCGGAGGCCAACTTGCTCTCTGTCTTGCTGGCCATGAGTCTGGCGTCAAGCGCGCCGTTTCGCTCGCCGGAGTCCTTGATCTGCAGGAAGCATTTGACGAGCACCTCAGCAATGACGCGGTGGTTGAGTTTCTTGGCGGCACACCGAAGGAGGTCCCCGAGCATTACCTCGAAGCCGATCCCATTCGCCTGAAAGTCGGGGCCACCCAATGGCTAATTCACGGCGCCAAAGACGACATTGTCCCGCCGCCCATGAGCCGGAACTACACTATGCAGAAGAAGCAGAAGGGCGAAGACGCGCACTATCTCGAGGTCTCGACCGCCGGCCACTTCGATCTCATCGATCCTCGCGCCGCCGGTTGGTCCAAAGTGCAAGATACCGTTCTGCATCTATTGGGGTTGTAGCGCCGCCGTCCTCGGCGGCAATCCTGCGGGCGTCCCGCTCGCAATTCGATGACCTAAGTAATCTTCTCCCTGATAACCCTCAGCAATAATAATGAAGAGGTGGGCTCAGAGCGCCGCAAATCCAAGCGGACCAAGATGGTCCTCCCCGTCAAAGTGACCATCGACGGCATCACCCACTTAGCTCATACCTTCGACCTAAGCCACATTGGCGCGCGCTTGGGCGGGTTGCATATCGAACTCAAGCAGGGGCAGATTATCGCTGTGCAGCGTGGATCACAGAAAGCCAATTTTAGAGTGATGTGGGTCCAGCACCTTAGCGAGAAAGATGTGCAGGCCGGCATTCAGGCTGTGGTCACACAAAATAACTTCTGGGGAGTCGACCTCTCTGAGCAGGCAAAAGAGCACAAGGCCGACGACTTGATGACCATGATGGCTCCGAAGAGGTCCTAGGCCACTTTCCTCAATACCAGAGCTGAGTTTTTCGATCCGAACGCAATGCAATTGCAGATCGCGTGTTCGACCTCTTTTTTCCGTCCTCCCTGCGGAACGTAATCCAGATCACACTCCGGGTCCGGCGTCTCGAGATTAATCGTTGGCGGAATTTGCCCGCTGTGCATCGCAACAATCGTCGCCGCCACCCCCGCCGCTCCGCACGCTCCTTGCGGATGCCCGATCTGCGATTTCAACGCGGACATCGGAATTTCACGGGCACGTTCCCCAAGCACCAGCTTCAACGCACGCGTCTCGATGCGATCATTGAGCTGCGTTGAAGTACCGTGCAGGTTTACGTAATCGACCTGTGGCGCGCCAACCCCCGCTTCATTCATCGCCAGCCCGATCGCCCTAGCCGGTTCCTCTCCGCACTCCTGTAATCGCACTCGATGAAAAGCCTCGCAGGTTGAACCATAGCCGCAGATTTCTGCAAGGATCTTCGCGCCCCGCGCCCGCGCATGCTCGTATTCTTCGAGCACAAACATCCACGATCCTTCGGCAAGAACGAAACCATCGCGATCCACCGAGAACGGCCGTGAACCTCGCTCCGGCGCCTGGTTCCACGAATCCGTCAAAATCTTCATCAAGACGAAACCCTTGATGATCCCGAGGGCAATCGGCGCGTCCGCCCCGCCACTTAACACCATATCGAGCCGACCAGCTTGAATCTGCCGTGTTGCATAACCCAGCGCATCGGTCGACGATGTGCATCCGGTCGTGATCACGTGGCTGGCCCCGCGCAATCCGAAGCGTACGCTGACTTCGCTCGACAACGTCCCCATCACGCCGGTCGGTACGCAGAACAGGTCCAACCGTTTTTGCTGATCATTGAAGAACAGCCGGTATTGTTCTTCGGTAAACTCCTGGGCGCCACCGCCCGAACCCATGATCACCCCGATGCGTCGCTTTTGATCGAGGGGAAGGGAAGTAGGGTCGATTCCCGCCTTGTTGAAAGCCTCCGAAGCGGCTGCAAGAGCCAGTGGCAGCACCCGCGAAACGTGTTTTCGCTCTTTTTTCTCGACCCACGCGAGTTCGTCGAAATTCTGCACCTCGCCGGCAATCTGCACGGGAATTTCCGACGGATCGAATCGCGAAATGCGCCGCACCCCGCTGCGCCCTTTGAGAATCGCCTCGCTGAACGCGGCGTTACCCACGCCATTGGGACTGACGACGCCCATCCCGCTGATGACTACTCGCCGCTTCTCTGCCATGAACCTCACCCAGAACGTTAGATGCAGTGTAGCAGCCACCCCTCCAACGTAGCGGCCTTCAATTGCCAAAAGTTGATCAGGTCGCAGAGGGTGAGATCGGGAATGGCACGACTTCAGTCGGGCCGCTTATCCTGCTCTTCAAGAAAAAGAGGGTGGCTCGCGCCACCCTCCCCTCCTACTCCGCTTTCGGTAATTGCATCAGCAATCCGCCTTGCCCGCTTTGCACGGTCGGCAGTTGCCCGTTCCACTTCTCGATCAGGGCGCGCTGGTTTTCGAGCCTTTTTAGTTCGAGCATCTGGGGCGTCAACGAACTCAGCCTGATCTTGTTGGAATCGGCCTCGCCTTGCGCCCGAGTTACTTGCGACTTCGCATCGCCTTCGGCCTCGGCGATTTTCTTCGCGGCCTCGGCTTGCGTCGTTGCCAGTTCGTTCTTGGCGCGCTCCGCTTCCTGGATCGCCTGCGCCTTCGCCGTGATGGCTTGCGCAATCACGTTCGGGACACGTGGCGCTCCAATGAAGCCGAATTGCTGCACGCCGACTCCGACGTTCGAAACCTTGTCCTGGATCTGTTTCTCAACTCTGGCCAGGAACTCGGCCTTCTTTTCGCCGTAAACGTCCTCCACCGTGTACGTCGACGCAACTTCATTCAGCGAGTTGCGCACAATGTCGCGCAGAATGCCATGCGTGAAGCGATCGAGATTGTTCACCCGATACTTCACATAAAAATCCGGCACCTTGCTTGGCTCAATCGCGTACGACAAAGAAACATCGGCATAAATCTCCATGCCTTCCTTGCTGTTGAAGCCCATCTCCTCATTCAACGGGTTTCCTTCGTTGACGTTCTTCGTCCACTTCACAGTCTGGACATACGTCGGGAACTCGATGACCTGTGTCGTCAGCGGACTGTAAAACACCCACCCCGTGCGCACCGGAATTTCCGAGGCTCCCCGCTGGCTGCCGGCAAGGTTCACTTCAACCCCGACGTAACCCGCTTCAATACGAGTCACACTCATCAGAAAGCTGGACACGATCCAGAAACCGATCAGAATGCCTACGATCACCAGGATCGGAAACAGCACCGTCCTGCGGGAAAATCCCGGCATGTGATCAATAATCCGTGGCGGCCGGTTCTCGCGATTGTTATCAAATATCGTCATAGTTTCCTCCAGATCGTGTGTACCGTCACTGGCACGATCACCAGCAATACAAAGATCAAAGCAATTCCGCCGAGTACCGACGAGTCCCGAGGCTGGTTCATCCAGTGGAACGCCCCGAGAAGCACCGCGTACGCGGCCATACACACCAATAGCGTCGCCATCAAGCGAAAGTGGTGCCTCATGGTTCACTCCTCACTTGTTCTAATTCAGGAGCAGTTCTGGGTTTACGAGGGAATCTGCCAGAAGCGGCTTGAAGTTGTCGTCAGCATGGCCCGAACCATCCTTTCAACGACAATATGTTGATGGTACACCCAATTCGGTAGATTCGAATTACATCAGCCGCAGAATCATGAGATTACAATCACGCTCCTCTGGGTTCTTCAGGCATTCCGTGTTTGAAGCTTTTTCCAGCTGGTGGCAACGAGAGGGCGCAGAAGTTCACGCCGTCACCCAATTTCTCCTCTCGACGATCGTCGGTGGTTCGTACGTTTTCCCCGCGGCCAATCGTTTTTCCTCGCGCCGCGTTGTCCAGAGCAACGCAGGCCCTATGAGATTAGCGGTCACCTTCGAGGCCAGGCCGAACTCGCGTTCTACGTCGCGGCGCAGTTCGCGAATCTGCTCACTCACGGTGCGATTGATGCGCCTGAACTCACGCTCCATCGTCCACAAAGCCGCGTTATATCCTGATCCGAGTTTGCCCATATCGCGCACGAACCGCTCCCGCACGCGCGCATCAGGATAGTTCTTGTATTTCTTCCATCCCTGCAGCATCGTCCGGCAGATGCGATACAAACTCGGACCGTTCAATTCAAAATCCCGCCAGAACGCCCAATCCAGAAAGCGCTTCGAATCCTCTCGCGAAATTGCAGCATGACGGAAGTTAAACCTGAACTGGCCATGAATGTCGGCAAGATCGACACCTTCCAGCATCCGCCCCTGTTCCGACATCTCCTGATAAAGCGGCGTTCCGGGCACTGGAGTGTACAGCATGAATTGATGGAAGTCCGTCCCGTGTCCGATCGCATACTCGATCTCGCTCGCGATATTCTCGCGTGTGTGATGTTCCAGTCCCACGATCGTTGATCCCAACACCCGAATCCCATGCTCCCGCAGTTCATGTGTCAGCCGACGGGTGTCAGCGTCCTGCAGCTTCGCATAGTTCGATCGCGGCGATTCCAATCCCATCCACAGCCACGAAATTCCCAGTTCCACGAGTTCATGCATGCTGTACTTTCGAATCGCGTTTGCGGACGCGAATACCGACAGCGCCCAACTCTTTCCAGTCTCTTTCATGCGCTCCAGCAACCGCATGGCTCGCTTTCGATGCAGCAGAAAGTTCTCATCCATCATGAAAAACGCATGCGCGCCGATCTCCGACTCAACCTGGCACATCACGTCAAACAGATCGTCGCCCGTTTCATAGAAGTTGACGAATTTTCCCTTGCCTCCAAAAAAAGCCGACGTGGTGCAGAAGTTGCATCCCATCGGACAGCCGACGGACGGGATGATCGTCGCGGCCGTCGAGCCCGGCCCATCCGGAAGACTCACGCCCATGATTCGCGATCCCAACGCCGAAACGATCGCCGGATGCCGGATCGGCGCATGCTCGTCCTCACCCAGATACTGCCGCATCCACGAAATGCCTTCGCCCTTCACAATGTGGTCGGCATCGATCATCTTTTCCAGCCCGGGAATTGCGGCTACGTGCCCGCCAATGATGATTGTCGATCGCGGTGACAGCTTCCTGACCATCCGACACATCTCGCGCACCTTGCCAACATTCACAATGATGGAAGAGATTCCCACGACGTCGTAAGCATTCGTTGTCAGCTCGCGCGCAAAATCTTCTCGAGTAGGGAAATCCAGTAACGTGCAGGGTGCGGAAATGTTTTTCTGAATCATCATGATTCCCCATGAGCGGTGAAACATCCGCAACGAAAACGCACCCTGCGCTCGCGTCACTTGATTCTGATACAGCTCCATGGGATTGATCGCGCGGCTGCCGAATTCATCATCCTGCGCGTATGGCCCGAAAACCGACGTGAGCAGCACGCGCGCACTTGTCCCCTTGGCATGGACTTGCATTGCTATTGAACCCTCCACTCTCAGCGTAGGAACCGCGGCCTTGTCGTGATGTGATAAGCGCGTGAAATTACAAAAGAATTACAGAAGGGAGTTTCGCGGCGTTCTCTGCGAACTCGGCAGTGAAACGTCTATAATCGACGCTTTCCACGGAGAACCCATTGGCCTACGACGACTTACGAGCGTGGATCGCCGCCCTCGATCGTGCCGGCGAGCTCAAGAAAATCCGCACAGAAGTGGATCCCATTCTCGAAATTACCGAGATCACCGATCGCGTCAGCAAAGCACAGGTAGGGTCGGGCGTCCACGCCCGTCCGGCCGGGGGTCCCGCGCTCCTCTTTCAAAGTGTCAAAGGCCATCCCGGATCTCAGGTCCTGATCAATCAATTCGGTTCCGCGCGCCGCATGAATCTCGCACTCGAGGTCGACGAGCTCGACGAAGTCGCCGAACGCATCCGCGCGTTCATGGACGTGAAGTCCCCGCAGGGTTTCCTCGACAAGGTCAAAATGCTTCCCATGTTGGCCGAGATGGGCAAGTTCTTTCCGAAGACGGTCTCCACCGGACCCTGCAAGGAGGTCATCAAACGTGAAAAGCTGTCGTTGCTGGATTTCCCCATCCTGCAATGCTGGCCGAAGGACGCTGGCCGCTTTATCACCCTGCCATGCGTCGTCACCCGCGATCCGAAGACCGGCAAGCGCAACGTCGGCATGTACCGCATGCAGATCTTCGACGAGAAAACTGCAGGCATGCACTGGCAGCGCCAGAAAATCGGAGCAGAGCATTATCGCGAGAGACTCAGGGAGACACAGCCGGGGACAGCCTCGGCAGTCGATCTCATGGCCCGAACCTCCGGCGGCTCGCAGCTTCCCGAAGGTACTGTTCCCGGCGGCAAGATGGAAGTCGCTGTCGCCATAGGCTCAGATCCGGCCATCACCTTTTCCGCCATTGTTCCCGCTCCGCCCGATGTCGAGGAATACCTCATCGCCGGCTTTCTCCGCCAAAAACCGGTTGAGCTTGTGAAATGCGAGACTGTCGATCTCGAAGTCCCTGCCTCCTCCGAAATCGTTCTCGAAGGGCACGTTCACCTCGATGAACTCCGCAGCGAGGGCCCCTTTGGCGATCACACCGGCTTCTACTCTCTCGAGGACCTGTATCCAGTCTTCCACCTGAGCTGCATCACCCACCGCAAAGACCCAATCTACTCGACCACCATCGTCGGCAAGCCTCCCATGGAAGATGGGTGGATGGGCAAAGCCGTCGAGCGTATTTTCCTGCCCCTGATGAGACTCACCATACCCGAGCTCATCGACATCAATCTACCCGTCGAAGGCGTGTTTCATAACCTCATGATCGTCTCGATCAAAAAGTCCTATCCGGGCCAGGCGCGCAAAGTAATGAATGCAATCTGGTCGCTCGGGCAGGCGATGTTCACCAAATGCATCATTGTCGTTGACGAAGACGTGAACGTGCAGGACATTGGCGAAGTCGCTCTCAAGGCTCTCAACCACATCGATCCTGAGCGTGATATCCAGTTCATGCTCGGTCCCGTCGACTCCCTCGATCACGCCTCCCGTCTACCCAACTACGGATCGAAGATGGGAATCGATGCCACCCGCAAATGGTCTACCGAAGGTTTTTCTCGCCCCTGGCCCGACGAAATTCTCATGGATGAAAAGACCAAGGCTCTGGTAGACAAAAAGTGGAAAGAGCTCGGACTCGAATAACCTTTCGCCTCAAAGTTTCCGTAACCTTCCCCATCGACATGCCGTAAGCGTATATAGGTGGATCGGTGGAACTGTCAGAGCAGCAATCGGAGCTGTTAGAGCAGTTTGCGCAGGGCGATCTTTCCGCTTTTGAGGCCCTGTTTCGCCAGTTCCAGTCCGAGGTCTATCGCTGGATCATGCGCCTTGTACGCGACCCGAGTACCGCCGAAGATCTAACCATCGAGACCTTCTGGCGGATTTATCGCTCTCGTGCCCGCTTTGATTCCCGCCGCAGCTTTGGAGCTTGGGCGCGGCGGATCGCCACCAACGCGGCATTGGATTACTTGAAAACCAAGCGACCTGAGACCGTCGAACTGCAAGACTTTCATGCATCGTCTGCAGCCAATCCAGCTATTCAATGCGATACGCGCGAACATCTGGAACAGGCATTCCGGCGATTGCCAGCCAAGCTGCAGATCGCCGCAATCCTCGCGCTGGTTGAAGGGCAGCCGCACCAGGAAATTGCCGAGGTGCTTGGCATCTCTCTTGGCGCTGTGAAACTGCGCGTCTTTCGTGCTTCGCGCCTTCTGCGGAAGGAACTGGAGTCAAAAGGAATCGAGCCATGACTGAACAAGATGACAAGCAGCTGCAAGCACTCATAAAGCGAAACTTGAAGCCCTCGACCTACGAACTGCAGAGCGACCTCTGGCCTCGCATGTTGCGCAAGCTCGACGAGCGGCCGGCCGCCGTCTCTTGGTTTGATTGGGCCTTGCTTGCCGCTGTGGTTCTATGTCTTTGCCTGGTTCCGAGAGCAATTCCGGTGTTCCTATATCACTTATAAGGAGACGTCATGAATACCCATCCATATCTACGCGCTTACATGGCAGGTGTTGTCGTACCAACGATTGTGCTCGTGATCCTCCTGATCGCATTTATCATCGTGCGCTTTGTCTGCGGGATTCCCGTGCCAATCGAACGTGCCATGATTTTTCCCATGGCTTTGGTTCCCAGTGTGTTTGGCCTATGGAATATGTTCTATCTGTCTTTGCACTCGCGCGGCCGTCTCCCTATTGGGCTGCACGGCGCGATCCTCCCACTTTTGTTAGCTCCAAGTGGTTTTCTGCTCGCCAAGGCGCTCAATATCCTGTCACTCAACTCCGTGGGCTTCGTTTATTTTGAGGCTCTGACGATTCCGTATTCGTATCTCGTTATAGGTTTCTGCATGGGCCTGATCGCCTATTATTTGATTTGGAAATATCTGGTGGGCTTCTTCAATCAAGTTCTGGGGATCGCTTGATACCTCTGGTTTCGCCAGGGAAATACCGTAGGGCGATTAGAATTGACACTGTAGGACCTGGTCATGCCCTGCGACTCTTGCGTCTAAGTTCTGACCACAAGGGGGGCACATGACGCATCGCGAGGACTTGTTGAAGGCCGATTTGTTCAGTGAAATCCTTCTACTGGGAAGCGGAATTGCGCTGTTTCTTCCGATACTCTTGATCATTGTCGCGATGATTGAGCGAACGCCGGTTTTGCACTAATCCGCTACTGCCCCGTTCCAGTCAACACGATAAATATGGCGTTCGGGTCAGAATCCGTCACAATCACGGTACCGATTCGGGTACCAGTAATCGCCGGTTTGAAAACTACTTGAAGGACACACTGGGCTCCGGGCGCTAGTTGGCTTGGACAGTTGTTGCTTTCCGTGAAATCAATACCCGAAACCGTGATGTCTCGGATCGTTACAGGAGCCGCCGTAACGTTAGCCAGCGTAACGCTCTGCGGAGTGCTTGTCGTCTCGGTGCTGTGAGCGCCAAAGTCCAGTTTTTCGGGTGAGACGGTCAGAGAAACCGGAGGTGTCGGCTTGCCGACTTGTGCGGCTCCCACCTGCCGTCCCACGATCGCCAAGATACAGAGGCAAACTGCATGAACAGTTCCCGGTCTCACCTGGCCTCCTGGCCGCACTCATTCTATCGTGCCGTCGCGCCAGTCGCCGCCAACAAAACGAAACCCGCCGAAACGGAGTAATCGGCGGGTCTCAGGACACGAAGAATCACCAACTCTTTTTGTCCCTACAAAATGGGATGCCGGCTCCGCGCCACCGGACTCTTCGGACGTGGGAAAATCACAAAACTTTACGCTGACGGCAGAACTCTGCTGCGAAACCGCTTGAGTCCAGGGCATTCGGTATACTAGATGGAGATGCCGATCCTTGAGAACATCGCCGCCATCGCCAAAGGCATGAGCATTACCTTTCGCGAGATGTTTCAGCCCACGCAGGTCGAGAACTATCCCGACGGCCCGGGTCCGCTTCGCGGTGCTAAATTTCAGGAGCGCTATCGCGGCGTCCACGTTCTTCAGCGCGATGAGAATGGCCTGGAAAAATGCGTAGCCTGCTTTTTGTGCGCAGCCGCATGCCCTTCAAATTGCATTTACATTGAGGCTGCCGAGAATACAGCGGAGCATCGAGTGAGCGGCGCCGAGCGCTACGCTAAGGTTTATAACATCGATTACAACCGCTGTATTTTCTGCGGATATTGTGTCGAAGCATGTCCGACCGACGCCATCACTCACGGCCACGGGTTTGAAATTGCCACTTTCAACGCCAGCAACCTGGTCTATCGCAAGGAACAGATGCTGGCCCCCCGGCCAGCACACCTTGGAGCGAACTCAATCTTTAATCAAGCTGAGGTGGGGGGCGGAGCCCCGACAGTACCGGTTCCGGGAGCGTAAAGTTCGTATAATAGTTGTGAGTACATGACGCCGGCCCCCGCGGGTCGGCGTTCGTTTATACGAAACCGCGCCACGGACCTGCACGGAACTAGTGGGGTGAATGTTGAGAGCTGCTAATGGCTGATTTTCTCCAAACCGTTCGTGACCGCGTCGTCATTTACGACGGCGCGATGGGCACCAATATTCACCAGCGGAATCCCACGCTTGATGACTATTGGGGCAAGGAGAACTGCAGTGAGATCCTGGTTCTCAGCCGTCCCGATATCATTCGTGACATTCATGCCGATTTTCTGGGAGTCGGTTGTGACGTCATCGAGACCGATACGTTCGGCGGTACCCGCATTGTTTTGGCCGAATTCGATGTCGCCGATCGCGTCCACGAGATCAACCTCAAAGCAGCTCAACTAGCCAAAGAAGTCGCCCGGCAGTTCTCCACCAAAGACAAACCACGCTTCGTAGCCGGATCTCTGGGCCCGTCCACCAAGCTGCCATCTCTCGCTCAGATTTCTTATGACGCCATGGTCGCGGCTTATGAAGAGCAGGCAGCCGCGCTGATCGAAGGCGGCGTCGATATCCTGCTGGTCGAGACCTGCCAAGATCTGCTGCAAGCCAAGATCGCCACCATCGGCGTCCTTGAAGCCATGCACAAATCCGGCAAGCGTCTCCCCGTGACCGTGCAAGTTACGCTGCAGGACACCGGAGTCATGCTGCTAGGCACCGAAATCGGCGCAGCTCTGACGGCTCTCGAACCCCTCGACGTCGACGTCATCGGTCTCAACTGCGCGACCGGACCGAAGGAAATGAACGACGCTGTCCGCTATCTGTGCGCGAATTCCAGCAAGATTGTCTCGGTCCTGCCAAATGCGGGCATGCCGCAAAACGTCGGGGGCGTGGCCGTCTTCAAACTAACACCGGGCGAACTCGCCTCGTATCACAAACACTTTGTCCAGGATTACGGTGTCCGCATCGTGGGCGGCTGCTGCGGAACGGTACCCGAGCACCTCAAAGCCGTAGTGGAAGCGGTCTCGGGCATCGAGCCAGCCAAACGCGACGTCAAGCCAACCGCGGCCGCTTCCAGTGCTTATACGTCCGTTCCGCTCGATCTTGATCCCAAGCCTTTAATCGTTGCGGAGGAGATGAACACGACGACCCGCGTGGAGCACTTCCGCACGCTGGTTCGCGGCAAGAAATACGACGACATCCTCGCCCTCGCAAAAAAGCTGGTAAACGACGGTTCGCACATGCTCGATCTCTGCTGCGCCATCGTCGGCGAAGACGAAAAGGGCTACATCACTTCAATCCTCGAGAAAGTCGCCACCCGTGTACCCGCGCCAATCCTCGTCGACTCGACCGAGGCCGACGTCGTCGAAGAAGCGCTCAAGCGCATTCCCGGAAAGGCCATCATCAACTCTATCAATCTCGAAGATGGCGAGAAGCGGACGTCGAAAGTTCTGCCGATGGCCAAACGCTTCGGCGCCGCCGTCATCGCGCTCACCATTGACGAAGATGGCATGGCTCTGACTGCCGAGAAGAAAGCTGCCATCGCCACACGCATTTACAAATTGGCTACCGAGAAATATGGCATTCGTCCGGTCGACCTGATCTTCGACGCGCTCACTCTGCCCATCTCTACGGGCCAGGACGAATATCGTGCCGCTGGGATCGAGACGCTAAACGCTATCAAAAAGATCAAACACGATCTTCCGGACGTGAAGACCATCCTCGGAGTGAGCAATATCTCCTTCGGCCTCGACGCTTATCCGCGCCGCGTCTTGAATTCCGTCTTCATGCACGAAGCGGTTGACCATGGCCTCGATATGGCCATCGTTAACTACACTAAGATTTATCCCCTCTACAAGATTCCTCACGAAGAGGTGGAACTTGCCCGCAAACTCATCTATCGCGACGGAAGCGACGGCGATCCATTGCAGAAATACATGCAGCACTTCGCCGGATCCAAGAGCAAAGTTCAGGCTTCGACGATCGCGCACGTCGAAACTCTGTCGGTCGAAGACAAGCTGAAGTTCGCCATCATCAACGGCGAAAAAGCTGTCGGGGATGGTGCCCAGAAGAAGACCCTCGAACAGCTGCTCGAGGGCGCGCTAACCCAATATTCGCCGCTCGAACTGATCAACACTGTCCTTCTCGACGGCATGAAGACCGTGGGCGACCTCTTTGGCGCCCGCAAGATGCAGTTGCCGTCGGTTCTCGATTCCGCCGGTGTCATGAAGCAAGCCGTCGCCTATCTCGAGCCAAAGATGGAGAAGAAGGCTGGTTCGCAGAAGGGTACTATCGTCTTGGCGACCGTCAAAGGTGATGTCCACGACATCGGCAAAAACCTGGTGGATATCATTCTCACTAACAATGGCTTCCACGTGGTGAACCTCGGGATCAAGCAGCCGGGTGACGCCATCATCAAAGCCGCTCTCGAACATAACGCCGACGCCATCGGCCTCAGCGGTCTGCTCGTGAAGTCCACCCTTGAAATGAAGTATGTGATTCAGGATTTGCAACGGCAAAAGCTGGAATTTCCCGTGATCTGTGGAGGAGCCGCTCTTACTCGAAAATACGTCGAGGACGACCTGCGCCGCGAATACGAAAACGGAGTTTTCTACGCGGACGACGCCTTTACCGGCCTGCACCTCATGGAAGATCTTTCCACCAAGAACGGCAACCGCGACGAGCGTCTTCGCGAAGGGCGCACCGTCAAAGAGTACGCAAAAGCTGCGGCCATCGACGAAGAAACCGGCCCCGTATTTGCCGAACGCAGTCCCGTGGTCGGCGATGCACCAAACATCCCTAACCCTCCGTTCTGGGGTATCCGGGTTAAGAAAGATTTCGATCTTGGCGAAGTTTTTCAGTACATCAACGATACCGCGCTCTTCAAGAACCAGTGGCAGTTGAAGACCGCGTCGCAGGAAGATTATCTCCGCCTGGTCGACCAGAAATTCCGACCAATCAAGAAGAATCTCGAAGAAGAAGTCATCGCGAGTGGGCTGTTCGAGCCCAAGGTTGTCTGGGGCTATTTCCCCGCGCAGAGCGAGGGCAACGACATCATCGTGTACGACCCCGCTTCATGGAGCCAGGGCATTCCTGCCCGCGTCGCAAGCGAAACTCGGCCGAAAGAGCTTCTCCGCTTCACCTTCCCGCGTCAACGCGAAGGGCGCAAGCTTTGCATCTCTGATTTCTTCGCTCCGAACTCCTCAGGCAAGATGGATGTCCTTGGGCTCTCGCTGGTCACGATCGGTGCCAGAGCATCGCAGGAGACGCAGCGCCTCTTCGAAGGCGGCGAATACACGAAGTATTTGTATCTTCACGGCCTGAGCGTGGAAACTGCCGAAGCTCTGGCTGAGTACCATCATAAGAAAATGCGGGAGGAACTCGGGATTGCAGCCGATGACTCGCCGCACATCCGCGACCTGTTCCACCAGAAATATCGGGGATCACGTTACTCGTTCGGCTATCCCGCCTGTCCGAATCTCGAAGATCAGACCAAGCTTTTCGCGCTGCTCCATCCTGAAGAGAACGTCGGTGTGCGCCTGACGACGGGCTTCCTGCTGGAACCCGAGCAGAGCACTTCTGCAATCGTGGTTCACCATCCGGCCGCTAAATACTTCGTGGTGTAACTACTGGTGTGCTCCTTGCGCCAATGCCGTGGAAGGGTGCCGCAGCCAAAGCTATGAGTAAGCCAAGCAAGGAATGATCCGCGATGCGTTGAACTGCTCGCTCTGAACCTCAGGGTTTTAGCCACAACACCATCAAGTCCTCGTCCACGTATTCGTCGCCGACCTTCAGTGATCGGTGTTCCTGGCCGTACACCTCGAACCCCAGCGACAGATAGAGCTGCTTGGCTGCAGTCTGCGTCGTCCCAACGCTCAACGCAATTTGCTGAACTCCGGGCATCGACCGTGCGCGCTCGATCAACTCTGTCACCAGCACGCGAGCGATACCTTTACGACGCCATTCCGGCTTTACGTAGACGCCCCACAACCGTGCCTTGTGTCGCGCCTTGCGAGCGTCAAACTGCGCCAGCCCTGCCATTCCGATGAATACATCGTTTGCGCATGCACCCATGACGATATGCGTGTTGTCATCGGAATCTCTACCCAGCTTCGCGATCGCATTCGCGGTCATCTGCCGGTGCTCTTCCGGAGACTCAGTGAATGCATTCGGTTCTTGCTCGAGCGCTTCAAGGCGCAGCCGATAAAAAGCCTGCCCATCCTGTTCCAGCAGGCGGCGGATCTCAATTTGTTCTGTGTCAGGCATCGTACATTCACCGCGACTCGAATTGCGGGGCCCGTGGTAGGGTGTCAGTGTAAATGAAACGCCTGCTTCTTGGCTGTATGGGCTCGATCGTTGTGTTCCTGGTGTTGCTATACGCCGGCGATTACCTCTGGATCCGTTTTCCCATCCCGCGCAGCCGCCAGCAATTCGGCAGCGTGACGGTCACGCCCATTTACATCATCCACGAAAAGAATGGAAAAACCGAATACGACTTCCGTCCGCCGGAAGACGATCCCTGCGTGCAATCCCTGTTTCCTCACTTCGGCTACCCGCCCTGCTGGTATCTCCGCCGCCACGCCGAAAAGCACATTGATATTTAGTCCAATCGAGGTTACTCCGGTAACACACGTCTTCGCACCAACGCGTGCTACGTTGGATTTTCATGGCTATGCCGGCCGAAGACTTACAGCCAAAAACTCCAGAGGCCATTGTGCTGCGAGTGGTCCCCCTCGTTGTGCTCGCTGCCATCATTGTTGCAGCCGCCCGTTATTTCGATATCCAGCAACCCTTCATCGGATACGGACTCGGCGGAATTTTCTTCTTTTTCCTGACCTCGCGGCCATCGATGCTTCGCATAGCCCTGGCCGGCGCCGTGGCAACGGCCATTGCCGCCATTGTGATCGGCGGGCGACTCAACGGAATGTCGGTGTTGTCCGCGCAGGCCGCAGGCGCGCTTGGACTCGCCAGCCTTCTGGTCCTGAGCTTTCTAGTCATTTGGAATGGCAGGGGAAATGAACCCGCCGCTTTTCGCGCCCTTCTACCCGGCGCGGCAGTGGCATTCGTGATCTTCGCCGCCTTGTTATCTTTCGGCCTGCTGTCTTTCTCCAAACCCAAAACACTCGATCTCTACGCTTACGTATTCGACGGGTCTCTGGGACAGCCCACCTTCCTTCTCGCGCGTTTTTTGAACAAGAATTCTTGGTTGCTGCCTTTCGTAAAGTTCAGTTATCAAGGAACCGTGCTTGCCCTGGCAGCTTTGTACGCTGGCATCATGCTCAAGCGCGAGAAATCAGTATGGGAACTCTCCGGATTTGTCGTTCTTCCGGCAGCCGTCGCATGCGCGTTCTTCTTCTTGTTTCCCGTGTGTGGGCCGCGCTACACCTTCGCCTACGATTTCCCTAAGGCGTTTCTTCCATACTCGATGCTGCATCGCCTGGCCTTGGAAAGCATTCCGCTGTCTACGGCATTTCCGCGAAATGGAGCCGTCTCGCTGTTCCTGGTCTGGTCGCTTATGCTTTGGTTCAATTCCCGCGGCCGGTCACGCTGGATTCAAGCAGCATCAGCCGCAGTGGCGCTCGTTACCATCTTTGACACGCTGGCCACGGGGGAACACTACTTCTTTGATCTCGTTGCCTCGATGCCATTCGCGGTCTTAATGTATGCCCTGGTAACCCTTTCGGCCAGCATCCGCCGGCGCGAGCGCTGGTTATCTGCGGCGGCGGGAGGCGCGCTATTCCTTGGGCTTCTCTGCATCGGTCGCTTCGGAATTCCGTGGATGCTGACCAGTCGCATAATGGCTTGGGCTATAGTGGTCGGAACCTCAACGGCGTCGATTTGGTTAACCATCAAGGTTCCCGCAAGCGCTGCTGCAAACTCGCTCGAGTCGTCTCCACCTCCGAATCAGCCGCCAAAATCAATGGCCGCCGCTGCCGGCAGAACACTCTGAAGCTCACCGGGCACGTACCAAAGTTACGTTTCCATGTAACGAACATCACCGCCAAAATCTAAATCCGCCCCATAATATCTGGCTGGGAGGTCGTCCTTCGTCGTGTTCAGGCTTGATTACGTTTCGTGCGTGCTCACCATCGTCTCCACTATCTTGGTAGGGAAGCGGTATTGGGAAGGTTGGATTCTGGCTGGCATTAATAGCGCCATCATCTGCGTCATCGGACTTCGCACTGCTCAACTCGGGTTCGTTCCGGCAAACCTGTTTTGCATCGTGCTGTACGGCTTCAATCTGCGCGCCTGGAAGAAAGCGGAAACGCCGTAGCAACGGGGACAACTCACTTGGCGAGGAAACCGCCGACTGAGGCGGCAAAACTGGTATTCCCTAGAATGCCATCGACATCATCTCTTCTTCGCTCAACAAGGGCAGATCAATCCAGCCCTCTAGCGGCAAGGCATCGATCGGCAGGTGGTTCTTCCAAAGACTGAACCGGAGCCTGATCTTTGAATTGTCCTGACGCTCACTCCCCATAACCCAACTCAGCGGAACCCTGAATTCGAAGTTACGGTTGATAGCGACCTGCGCTTGATCCTTTTCCGCGAGGGGTTGATCGCCTTGTTTCACTTGCCAACCTCGGATTTTCGCGGCTTCCATCTCCACCTCGATCCGAAGCTTCTTTTTTCCCTCACTTCCGCTCTCAAGGTTTACCACCAACTCCAGTTCGCCATCTGGCACCTTGCCGGCAAAATCCAGGCGGCCATAAACATTCTGCTGATCGATGCCGGCATACACCGAATCCACCAGAAACTGCTTGCCGTGCATGGCTCCGGCTCGGCGATCGGCCGTATAGACCGCGGCTCCCATCCACTCGAAATATCGCACCATGTCTCCCGCGACGCGAGGATGAATGTAGGAAGTCTGCGGCGTAAACGCCGGCCGTGACGCCGCCGCGGTAATCGGCTGGGCAAGGTAGTCTGGTGGATTCGCACCTAACGATTGGTACACATTCGACAAATGCTTCCGATACAGCTCGTCGAAGTCCCGGTCGTTCGCCGAATGATGCTCCGGTCCGTACCACCAGTTCCAGTCACTGCCCTCGGCAATCAGCAATTCTTCAAACGCCAGCTTTCGTTGCACTTCGCTTGCACGTGCCGCCCCTTCGGCATAAAAGTTCCTCGCATGACACAGGTAGTCCCACGATTTATTGTCCTCGGGCGCGCCAATCCACACGTTGAAGTTGGCATGGATCCATGAACCGGGCGTGAGCGACGTCAGGGAATGAAATGACTTGTGGCGGGCAATCGCCTCCGAGACCGTAGCCGCCTCGACGCCACTGTCCTTCTGCAAGGCCTCGTAGAAACGCCGCAAGAACTCGCGGCCCGATTGTGGATAGTATTCCCACGCGTTTTCGCCATCCAGAATGACCGACACAACCGCATCGCGTCCCTGATCAAGCACCGGCTGCGCCGCCTCGCGGATCTTGCCCATCAAATGCGCTGCCGCATCCTGCGCCGGCATCCCGGAATAAACAAAGCCAACCAGGTCTGAAATCGTGTGATCGCGGAAGATCAAATTCATCGCGGTATTTCCATGCTCAAAGTGATGGATGTTGTACAGTTTCTCTGCTTTGTCCAATGGCAGCCGACCGCTGCCGTCCCGCGAAAAATCGACTCCCAGGCTGCGACCAAGGACGCCCTCATCAGTGGCCATCCATTTCACGCCCACGCTCTGCGCGATCGCCAACACTTCTTCCGATACGCTGCCTTCCGATGGCCATAAACCCAGAGGACGAACGCCAAACACCTGCTGATGCAAGTCGAGCCCGCGAACGAGTTGCTCCCGCGCGTCCTCCGGATGACGAAATCGATTCTGCGGCAGCGGCAGTCCCGGAGTTGAAACACCTCCTTGGTTTGTGTCGCAGACCAGTGGCAAGATGGGGTGATAAAACGGCGACGTGGAAATCTCAATTCTTCCTTGTTTGGCCGCCTCTGCGTGTGCCGGCAGAACTTTCGCAAGTAAAACTCGCCCCTGTTCGATCACGTACCGCTGATCTTCGAGCGTATAACCGCGCCCTTTCTTGATCAGTTCGACGATGTTCTTGTCCTCGAGAAAGAACTCGTCGAACCATGCAATTTGCGAAAGAACCTGAAGGTCGGTGAAATGCCGAGGTTGGAAATACTTTTCAGCACGCTCGGGCGAATCGCCTGCGCCGCGAAATTTCTCCCAAAGTTCGCGATACCTCGGATAGCGCCCGATCATGTGGACATGGTTCGCCTGAAACAGATACCGCAAGGCAAATCGCCGCTCTTCGAGAGTCAAATCCGCTGCCGGCTTGGCCGCAACCTGGAGAAATGGATCCCGAGCCGTTCCGGCCACATAATCCTGCAGCTGGGCAATCAGGGAAGGTACCAGGTTGAACGTCTGATGCACTTCCGGAAACTCGTCGAGCAGCTTCACCATGCCGTAGTAGTCCTTCAGTCCATGCAGGCGTACCCACGGCAGACGATATTCGCCAGTGACGAGGTCTTTATAGAAAGGCTGATGCTGGTGCCAAAGAACGATGACGCGAAGAACAGGCATGAAGTTGGCTTTGCAAAAGAAAAATCAGTCTAGCATGGGCGCACTAATCGTCAGGGCCTGCCGCCAGAGAAGAGACGTCGCCGATGCGCCGCCTTCTCACGAGCGGGGGCGAGAAGTCTTCCGAGGCTCCGTTTAGCCCCGTCTGTTAATCTAGCAAACACCATGCCTCACCCGCGTTTCGCCGTCTTTGGCGCCGGTGGTGTCGGCGGATACTTCGCTGCGGTGCTGACCCGCGCAGGCTTTCCGACTGCAATCATCGCCCGCGGCCAGCACCTGGATGCCATCCGCCACAGCGGTCTGCAGGTAAAAAGTCCAAAAGGTGATTTCACTGTTCGGGTTGCCCAAGCTGGCGACAGTCCAGAAGAAATCGGTCCAGTAGATGCCGTCATCGTCGCCGTAAAAGCCTGGCAAGTCCCCGATGTCGCCCGAGCCCTCAAGCCCCTACTCAAAGACGGCACCAAAGTTCTTCCTCTCGAAAATGGTGTCGAAGCACCTGACCAGTTAGAGCACGCGATCGGCCGCGAGCATACGCTTGTGGGCATCTGCCGCATCATCAGCTCCGTCGCTGGGCCCGGCGTAATCAATCACGCGGGCATGGAACCGACCGTTGATCTCGGTGAGCTCGACAACTCCCCGCTCTCTCCGAATGCCAAAGCACTGGCGGATGCCCTCCGGACGGCCGGCGCTGCGGTTCAGACGCCGCCTGACATTCATGCTGCACTTTGGGAGAAGTTGATCTTCATTTCGGCAGTCAGTGGCATCGGCGCGGTCTCCCGCTCGCCGATCGGCGAGTTTCGCCAATGCCCACCCACGAGGCAACTTCTTGAGCAACTAATGGAGGAAACCGTCGCGGTCGCGCGTGCTCGGGGCATCACTCCCAGTGCTGACGTGGTGGCTCGTACGCTCGCTTTCGTGGATTCCATTCCCGCAAGCGGCACAGCCTCGATGCAGCGCGACATTGCGGACGGCAAACCGTCGGAACTCGAAGCCATCATCGGCGCGGTCGTGCGCTTCGGAGAAACTGCAAAAGTTTCCACGCCCGGCATGCGTTTTATTTACGCGAGCCTTTTGCCACAAGAAAAGCGCGCCCGGAGACAGTGATCGCCTTTGCACGCTGTGCGGTAAAGGTTTGTGCCTATTCGTACCTCAACGCGTTCATCGGATCGACCCTGGTCGCTCGCAACGCAGGTATGTAGCTCGCGAGCAACGCCACCGCACCAAGCGTCACACACACCAGGACATACGTCATCGGATCCCGAGGTGGAATCTCGTATAGCAACGATTTGATCACGCTCGCCAGCGCCAGCGCGCCCACCACTCCAACCACAATACCGGTGACGGTAAGCAGCGCCCCACGCTCGAGTACCATTTTGAGGACAGCCGAACGGCTCGCCCCCAATGCCATGCGTACGCCGATCTCGTGCGTCCGCTGCGCCACTGCGTAAGCCATCACTCCGTACAATCCAACCGCAGTCAGCAGCAGCGCAATACAGCCAAACAGTGTCAGTAGGGTGGTCTGAAAGCGCGCCCGACCCAAATCGAGCGCCAGATAATCATCCATCGTCTTGACTTCGAACAACGGCGCGTCCGAGTCCATTGACGCCAACACCTTCCGCACTTCGCTCGTCACCACCCTCGGGTCGCCCGGCGTCCGAATCACGATCGTCGGAGGCCCCCACATAAGCTGTGGTAGCGGCACGTAGTATGTCGGCCGGGGCGCAGCATTCAGATCGTTTGTTCGAATGTCGCCCACAACCCCGATCACATCGCGCGTCTTGTAATTGGCGCGAGCCTGGCCATCACCCGCACCAATCTTAATGCGCCTGCCAATCGGATCTTCATTGGGAAAAAACTTTTTCGCGAACGATTGCGTGATGATCATAACGGGTGCTGCGTTCCGCTGATCGCGCTCGTCGAACGTGCGCCCTCGCACCAACGGAATCTGTAACGCCTCGAAAAATCCCTGCGTCACCACCGAGAATCGTGCGCTCGGCTCATTCTCGGTTGAAACCGGGTGGTCCAGCAGGTTGAACGTGACTGACATGTGATCGTCGCTGAGCGGAAGCGGAATCGCACCGGCGGCCAGTGTAACTCCGGGAAGGGTATTAATTTGATGAAAGAAACTTGTGATGAACCGGTCCTGCTGGTCGGGGTTATAGTGAGTTTCGGAAAGATCAAAATTCGCTGTGAGCAGATGTTGCGAATTAAATCCGAGATCGGCGTGCGACAGCCGATTCAAGCTGCGAATTAGCAATCCCGCGCCCACCAGCAGCATCACCCCAACGGCTGTTTCGAGTACCACCAACCCCGCGCGAAGCCGATTATGTCCAGGACCAGCCGTTGTCGTACGGCCGCCTTCGCGCATGGCTTCAGTCAGGTTCGGGTTCGAGACGTGCAGCGCTGGAACTAGACCAAACAGAATGCCGGTCGCAACTGCCAGCCCGGCGGTGAACAACAGCACGTGATAATCAATCCCGATCTCAGCCGCCCGCGGCAGGTTCGCCGGATACAGCTTCAGCACCGCTGAAAGCGACCACTCCGCAACCGCCATTCCCAGCGCCGCGCCCGTGGTCGCTAACACCAGCGACTCGGTCACTAACTGCCGGACGATGCGCATTCGGGTCGCCCCGAGCGACGCGCGAATCGCGATCTCTCGAGTCCGTCCACTGCTGCGCGCCAGTAGCAGATTCGCGACATTCGCGCAGGCAATCAACAGAACCAGTCCCACCGCCCCCAACAGAACCAGCAATGGCGTGCGAGTATCTCCTACTAGAAATTCAATCTCAGGCGTCGCAGCTATACCGCTGTGAGCATTCGTGTCTGCATATTGGCTGGCCAGCGCGCGGCTGATCGCCGACAAATCAGCATTAGCCTGTTCGCGCGTAACGCCGCTTTTGAGCCTGCCGATCGCTTGAATCCAATGTGCACCGCGTTGCGCCGTTACCGGCGTATCTTTTGGGTCATCCGCCTCGGCATGTCGCGAAAACGTGATCCACATGTCGCGGGCCTCAGCGCGAACCGGAAACTGAAATCCAGCTGGCATCACACCCACAACCGTGTACTCCCTTCCGTTCAGTGCGAATGCCCGGCCGATCACATTGGGATCAGCATTGAACGTGCGGTGCCAGAAGGCATCGCTTAGGATCGCAACGTGATGCCCGGGTCCATCCTCGCCATCCAGAAATCCGCGCCCCAACGAAGGCTGCACCCCGAGCAGCCGGAAGGTGTTCGTGGTAACACTCTCCGAGTTGATGTGAAGCGCCTGGCCCACGCCGGTCAACGTGGCCTCTTCGTCGCCATAAGCTGCGACTCCATCGAATGAATGATTACGCTGGCGAATGTCCTCCATGTTCGGATAAGACACGCTGCCCAGATCAAAACCGTCGCCGCGCCGCGTGTCATACTCTCCAATCGCAAACAGTTTTTGCGGATCGCGGTAGGGAAGCGGCCTCAACAAAACAGCGTTTACCACGCTAAACATCGCAGTGTTGATGCCGATACCCAGAGCGAGAGTGATGATCGCTATCGCTGCAAATCCGCGTGCGTTCATCAGATTCCGCACCGCGTATTGAAGGTCTTTGCCTAGCGTTTCCATGGCGTCTCCCGAGCGAGAATTGCCGTAGCACAGAGCACTTCTCGGGCCTGAAGCGGTGTGCTAAGTCTTCCTGTATCTGTTATTTAGGCGACGTAGTTCAATTAAGCCGTTGTTTCCATGTCCGTTTGTGGGATGCGCTGCACGAATCCGAACGAGTCTTGCAGCGCCGGCGTCCCACCCTCGTCCTACCATTTGGACGAACCGCCGGTCTCCCCGTCACCGCTCCTCACTGCTCGGTGATTTATAATCCCCCGTTTCGGTACACTCATGGGAAAGAGTTATGCCGGCGTTGGCTATCTGACCGGACGCCGATTGAGCTTCTATAGCGACTCTCCGTACGTCCGCGATGACGTCGGAAATTCCTCCAGTAAGGACGCAATCATGCCTGTGATGAATATTGCCGATGTCCATGCCCGCGAGGTGCTCGATTCCCGCGGCAATCCCACCGTCGAAGCGCAAGTCACTCTCGTGGATGGCACCGTTGGCCGGGCCATCGTTCCGAGCGGCGCCTCCACTGGCGAGCACGAGGCCGTCGAGCTCCGCGACGGAGATTCCAATCGTTTCCTCGGCAAGGGCGTTCTCAAAGCCGTCGAAAACGTGAACGGCGAGATCGCCGACGCGCTCGGCAACATGGATGCAGCAGACCAGCGCGCCCTCGACCAAAAGATGATCGAGCTTGACGGCACCAACAACAAAGGCCGCCTCGGTGCGAACGCGATCCTTTCGGTTTCTATGGCTGCGGCCCGGGCCGCTGCGGCTGGCTACGACCAGCCCCTGTATCGCTATCTCGGTGGCGCTGGAGCGAACACGCTGCCGGTCCCGATGATGAATATCCTGAATGGCGGCGCGCATGCCGACAATAACGTCGACTTTCAGGAATTCATGGTCATGCCCGTCGGCGCCGAATCTTTTTCCGAAGGGCTGCGCTGGGGCGTCGAAGTCTTCCACACACTGAAAGGCGTGCTGAAGAAACGCGGCTACAATACTGCGGTCGGCGATGAAGGCGGCTTTGCGCCATCGCTAAAGTCCAACGTCGAAGCCATCGAAGTAGTGCTGGAAGCGATTCAGCAGGCTGGCTATAAGCCCGGCGAGGAAATCTCCATCGCTCTTGATCCGGCCGCCAGCGAGTTCTACCAGGACGGCAAGTACGTCTTCAAGAAGTCCGACAAGTCCGCCAAGAGCTCCGACGATATGGTTCGGTTCTGGTCAAAGTGGGCGAACGACTACCCGATCGTGTCGCTCGAGGACGGCCTTTCAGAAGAAGATTGGGAGGGCTGGGCGAGCCTGACGAAAGAACTGGGAAACAAAATCCAACTCGTCGGCGATGATCTCTTCGTCACCAACGTCGAATTCCTGCAGGAAGGTATCGACAAGCACGTCGCCAACTCCATTCTCATCAAAGTTAACCAGATCGGCACGGTTAGCGAAACCCTCGACGCCATCGATCTCGCCCGACGCAACGGCTACACCAGCGTGGTCTCGCACCGCTCCGGAGAAACCGAAGACACCTTCATCGCCGACCTCGCCGTGGCGACCGGGGCCGGGCAGATCAAAACCGGCTCGGCTTCCCGCACAGACCGCATCGCGAAATACAATCAGTTGCTCAGGATTGAAGAGGAGTTGGGTGGCGCGGCGAGATTTCTGGGATTGAAAGCGCTGAATTACGGAGGTTGATCACCGAATGGGACCAGCACCCATCGTACTGATCGGCTTCATCTTCCTGGTGTTGGTAGTTGTCGGTCTTATTTACCTTCAGTGGGCCCTGTTAGGTGTTTCGATACTGCTATGTCTGCTCATCGCGCTTGGGTTTGTGTTGCGAGGGCACAAAACACGCTCTTTCCACATCGCTCGGGTCAGGCTGGCTCGGGGCGGCGGGACGACATCAGAGAATGTACGTATTGAAGGCCGAGACTTTTCTGTACACGATTTAACGGATCGCCTCGAGTTTACTGTCAGCTGCCGAAACCTTTCGTGGTTGGCTGCGACTGTGGCAATCGCGATCGGATCAATCCTTGTCTGTCTGCAAAACGATCTAGCATTTCAGCCCTACGTGTACGACAGTTCTCGATACTACGAGCTATGGTTCCTATGCTACTTGATGGTTGCTCTACTTATTCCTGCGTTCATCTGGCTTTCAGAATGCGCACTTCTAAGACAACCAGGTATTGTCCTCGCTCGCGTTCACGGACAAACCACGGGTGGTCTCGGAACACGATGGCTGGGATATGAGTTTACCGATCCCCGAGGCCGATATCATGGCGGGTCTGCGATTGACTTCGGAGGACCGAAAGGCGATGACCTGAAAGTGACGTTCTGCCACCCCGCACAGCCGGGGTTTAGTAAAGTCAGTTGCGGGTTTCTGTTTCACAAGATTAAGTGGGCTTCTACCCGCGATTGACTCAGGCAACGACTTAGTCTACATCGTTCCAATGGAAGTCAAGAGTTCGTCGTGCCCGACGACTTCAACGCTCCGCTTCCAAAGGAAATCGGGCCAGGTGGGGCAATGAATTTTACTCAAACGCAGCAAACCTTTTCAGGCCCACGGAAAGCAATCAGGTTGATAACGTTGTTCAACCTGTCGATCTTCGTGCTGTTCGTCATACCGCCTGCTCACCGGTGGGTGGATCGCGGATTTCTGGTCTTGCGTTCTGTTCACTTTGAAGAGCCTGTTGGTTACTCCCTGGAAATCTGGCTTCTAGGATCAACGCTGGCCGCCACAGCCTTGCTCGCGTGGATGATCCGGCGTAGGCGACGAACGATATCTGCAGGTTTACCATCGGTATCCTTGACCTTCGAGAAGACACTGGTCGCCGCTTGGTGGCTTGCTTCGCTAGGTGCCTTCGCCTATGGATTTATGCTGGGAATGGGAGGTTAACGATCTAGAGCTACGACAGTACTGCGCGCTTGCTAGGTCTCGCTGTTGCCGCAAACAACACGACAAGCAAAGTGGGTTGCTTTGCAAAAGGTCTGAAAAATGGTGCAGATCCTCTATTCGACCGCTATCCAATTCGCGTGATCTGGTAAACCATCTGCCACTCTGTCATTCCGCGAGCTCAAACGAGGCGTCTGCAATCGTTCCGCCACAAGATGCTAGAATCCGTGCTAATCCGTGGCTCAAAATAAAGAGGCATTCTGATGAAAAAAGCTCTCCTCGTCCTGACTACATTACTCCTATCCATCCCCACATTCGCCCAGGCTAACGTATCGATCGCTGATGACCCGGCAGCCACCCGCGAGGACATCCTCAAGCTGTTCGATGTGATGCAAGTGCAGGAGCAGATGAGGCAGGTGATGCGCCAGGTCACGCTTCAAATGAGAACGATCAGTCATGACCAGATGAAAAAGACAGACCCGAGCATCTCAGCTGAGGATCTCGCCAAGATCGATGCCCGCTCGGAGAAAATGATCGAATCCGTCCCAGTCAATGACATGCTCGATGATATGGTGCCCGTTTACCAGAAGCATCTGACCAAGGGCGACGTGCAGGCCATGGTTAATTTCTACTCAACACCGACCGGCCAGAAAATATTGCATGAGATGCCCGCCATCACGGCCGAAGGCATGCAAGCTTTGCAGCCGCGCATGCGAAAGATCATGGACGACACCATGCGCACCCTCCCGCAACCCACTCGTCCGAAAACCACCAAGCCCGCACCGAACCCGAACCCGCAGAGCTGACCTCCGGGGTCCGTGGCCTGTGGTGTGAGATTTCGCTAGAACCCCATCTTGTCGTCCGCCGAAGGTCCATACGTCGCGGGCAACGGCTTGTCATTCAGCCTTAAATAAACGCCCAACTGCGCTCGGTGGTGCACCAGGTGATTCATGAACATCTGCCGATATGCCATGAATTTCGATCCGCTGAAGATCGTCTTACCCTGAAAGCTTAGTTTCCACGGCTTTTGCCAGGTCTCATCCGAAATGCTCTGCAATGCCTCTCTCGTCTTAGTTACGTTTTCATCGAACGCTTTCAACAATCCGGCCGACTCAAACGGCGGTCGCGTCCGCTGCGGAGCCGTGCCGAAATCGAGTTCGGGAGTGGTGAGGATCGTTGTCCCAAATCCCGGCAATTCCGCCACGTGCGGTGCGAGTTTGTCCAGCGGCATCGACTTCGGGTGAGGCGTGTACCCCTGGTTTTCGAACGGCACGCGCTCCAGCGTGGTGCGTGTAGTCTTCATTTCTGCGTCAAATTCCGGCAACAGAAGTTCGCTGATGGGCAAGTTCGTGTCCTCTCAATTTGTCGATTAGTTAACTGCATCTTTTGGACGCTCGGAATATTCCCAACGACTCTCTTAATTTGAAACTCCTGCTCGGCTCCTATAGATTGACCCTTTGCCGTTTTTCACTGCGCTCGGAGCCGTGCGTTGAACGGTTCGAATTGATCCGTGTTCGTCCGCGTTGATCCGCGGCTACTCGTTGATAGGAGCTTTCCTTGCGTCCCAAAACTCTCGTACTTGTGATCCTCGACGGCTGGGGTTTTCGCGCCGATCCCAGTGCCAACGCGATCGCCCTCGCTCGCAAACCCGTTTACGACCGCCTGCTCAAGGATTATCCCAATACGTTGATCCACACCAGCGGTCCATACGTCGGCCTGCCCGAAGGCCAGATGGGCAACAGCGAAGTGGGGCATTTAAACATCGGCGCTGGACGCATCGTTCACATGGACAGCACCCGCATCGAGCTGATGATTCAGAACGGCGAATTCTTTACCCACCCGGTTCTTGTCGCTGCCATGAAGAATGCGCGCTCCGGAGGCCGCAAACTCCACCTCTTCGGACTTGTCTCCGACGGCGGCGTCCACTCCTACCAGTCACATCTTCACGCCTTGCTGAAGATGGCCAAGGAGCAGGGAATCGACCGCGTCTTCGTCCATGCCTTCATGGACGGACGCGACACGCTGCCGACCAACGGTGCCGGGTACCTCGAGCAACTTCAGCAGGCAATGCGTGAATACAACACCGGCAAAATCGCATCCGTCAACGGACGTTACTATGCCATGGACCGCGATCGCCGCTGGGAGCGCATCGCCAAAGCCTTTAATGCCATGGTCAACGGCGACGGCGAGGCAGGGAAGTATGTCGACTCTGTGCAGGGAGTAAAAGATTCTTACAACAAAGGCGTCACCGATGAATTCGTCGTCCCGTTTGTCTGCATCGACAACCGCGGCGAACCGCTGGCGACGATTCGCGATGAAGATTCCTGCATCTGCTTCAACTTCCGCGCCGACCGCGTACGCCAGATCACGCGCGCGCTCACGCGCAACTCCGGCCTTAACGCGCAGGCCGGTCGCGATCTTCTCGGAGCCGACGATCTCGACGCTACCATCCCTCGCGACCGTGTGCCGAAGAACCTGCACTACGTCTGCATGACGCAATACGACAAGAATTTCACGCTACCCATCGTCATCCCACCCGAGTCGATGAACAACATCCTTGCGAATGTCATGGGCCAGATGAACATGCGCAACCTGCGCGTCGCCGAAACCGAGAAGTATGCTCACGTGACTTACTTCTTCAATGGTGGCGTTGAGCAGCCTTTCCCGGGGGAAGACCGCGTCCTCATCCCCTCCCCAAAAGTTGCCACCTATGACCTGAAGCCTGAGATGTCAGCCGGCGGCATCGCTGACGCGGTCGTCAAAGCCGTGAACGACGGTACTTTCGATGTCATCATTGTTAACTTCGCCAATGCCGACATGGTTGGCCACTCCGGCAAAATCGAGCCGACCATCAAAGCCGTTGAAACCGTTGACGCCTGTCTCGGACGCATCGAACCCGCCGTTCGCGCTCGAGGCGGAGCCATGCTGATTACGGCCGACCATGGCAATGCCGAAATGATGGTGGACCCAGTCACCGGCGGGCCGCACACAGCCCACACTACCAATCCGGTTCCATTTATTGTGATTTCCGAAAACAGCAAGCAGTTCACGCTGAAGCCGAATGGCTCACTGCGCGACATCTCGCCGACGATTCTTGGCATGCTCGGCCTCGACGAGCCAAGAGAAATGACCGGCCATGACCTGCGCATTCCCATCGGGCCATCGGGAAATCGGGTCATCAGGTGAATGCAAGCTGCAGCGAGTTGGTCGCGATCTTTGCCGAATCTAAAACGACACCTAGAGCGCGAATGACCCGATCAGCCGATTGCTCGATATGAAGCTCATTATTGTCCTTCATCACCGCTTCGAACTCTGGAACGCCCCCGACTGGTTTCCTCAGCGCTTGCAGCAGGATTTCCCCGATCTCACTATCACCCATCTGCCCAATTACGATCACATTGACCAAGAAATCCCCGACGCCGAAATCATCATCGCCTGGTCCCTCCGCACAGAGCAGTTCTCGCTCGCCAGGAAACTCCGCTGGATTCACTCGCCTGCCGCCGCTGTGCATCAGCTTATGTTTCCTGCACTCATCAACAGCGATGTGATTCTCACCAATGCCCGCGGAGTCCACGGTCCGGTTGTCGCCGAGCACGTGATCGCTCTGATCTTCGCCTTCGCCAAGAAAATTCCCGAAGCTGTACGATTTCAGCAGCAGCACCATTGGGCACAGGAGGCTTTGTGGCGTGGGCACCCTCGTCCGCGTGAAGTGGCCGGGGCCACGCTCGGCCTCGTCGGACTCGGTAGCATCGGGTGCGAAGTAGCAAGGAGAGCAGCAGCCCTTGGGATGGCGGTAATCGCCAGCCGCGAAAATCCCGAGAAGCCGAAGCCGGAAAGCGTCACGACAGTTTATTCGCCGAAAGATATCGATCGACTGCTCAAGGTGTCCGATTACGTCGTTCTCGCCACTCCCATGACTCCTTTTACACGTAGCTTGATGAACGCCGATCGCTTTGCCGCCATGAAGTCTGACGCGTGCTTAATCAACGTTGGTCGGGGTCCGCTTATTGATACCGCTGCTCTTATCCAGGCCCTCGAGAATCGCAAAATCGGCGGAGCTGCCCTCGACGTCTTCGACCAAGAGCCGCTGCCGGCAGACTCTCCTCTGTGGGACATACCAGACCTGCTAATCACTCCCCATAGTGCCGGTCTAACCGACAAACTGTGGGAGCGCCACTACGCCTTAATCACGGAAAATCTTCGCCGGTATCTCGCGCACCGCCCGTTACTGGCCGTAGTCGACAAGCGTCGCGGTTACTGACAAGGTCTCAGTTTTCCTATGCAACTCTGTGCCCTCTGTGGTTAGGTTTCCTAATAATTCCCAAAGGTCCATGCCCCTCGGTTCGGCGCGTCTGCTCGCCGGCAGCTTAAGATCAATAGTGGGAGTAAGTAACTTGAAAACGGGGACCGAAGTCAAGCGGCAGATCATGTTTTACATCTTTCAAGCGACTGCTTTGATATGGGCCTTGGCTGTCTGCCTCCGCACCATCGACCTTGGTTGGAACCCGTTTGCCGGAATTGGTCTCGGAATGTTCGGGGCCTTACCCATTTCTTTCCTCGGAATTCGCATCCACTCCAAACACCCCGAACCAACCGAAAGCGTGATCGATCCCGGGCATCCATCGTAGCCGAAATCTCGGCCTCTGACCCCAGGTTCTGCATCCCCCCGGCATTTCCCACATCTCATCTAAGGCGTGCTTGTAGAATGGGCAGTAACTTCGCATGAGATTTCTCGTCCAACGCTGTAAGGAGAACTGTCGGTGAAAGCCGAGTGTGTGCCTTACAGCCAGATTCCGCATACCACTAAGCTGTTCTCCGACTTTCTTTCTTACCTGCCTCCCATTCACCAGTTCTATCCTCGCTCTCCGTATTTTCTCGAATGGATGAAAGACGAAGCTGTTGCCCTCCGCTATGACTCGGACCGTCGGGAGCGCGTGGCTTCGATCCTGCAGGCGCAGAATCAAACGTTCGGCTCTTCGGCAAAGACTCTGGACAACATTGCTCGCCTCCGCGCCGGTGCTGCGGCGGTCGTCACGGGCCAGCAGGTCGGACTATTCGGCGGCCCGCTTTATTCGATCTTCAAGGCCTTGACCGCGGTCAAACTTGCTGACCTTGCCACGCAGAACGGCGTTGATAGCGTTCCGGTGTTCTGGCTGGCGACCGAGGACCACGACTTCGCTGAAATCAACCTCGCTCAGCTTCCCGGTTCTGACTACTCCTTGCAGGCGCTGAGAACTACGACCAATGCGATTCCCGACGCACCTGTGGGAACCGTCAAGTTTGGTGAGGAGATTGGTTCTGTAGTTGAAACTGCCGCGGGGCTGCTGGGAGATTCGGAAGCTCTGACCGCATTGCGTGAAAGCTATCAGCCTGGCGCGACATTTGGAAGTGCCTATGCTCGCTTCTTCGCCCGGATTTTCGCCGATTGGGGCGTGATCCTGCTCGACCCGTCTGACTCGGGTTTTCACGACATTGCCAAACCACTCTTCCACGCTGCGATCGAGAAGTCTGCCGAACTCGACGATGCGCTGATGGCGCGTGGGAGTCAACTTGAAGCCGCTGGATACCACCAGCAAGTCAAGGTGACCCCTTCATCGACGCTGCTATTTGCCGTGCGCAATGGCGTACGCACTCCCATTCACCGTGGCAATCACGGCAGCACTGAATTCTTGATCGGGGACGAACAGCTATCGACTGCAGACTTGCTCGCTCGGATCGCCGATGCGCCTGCGAATTTCAATCCCAACGTACTGCTGCGTCCGGTAATCCAGGATTACCTGTTGCCGACGCTTGCTTATACCGGGGGCTCTGCCGAGGTCGCATACTTTGCCCAAGCTGCGGTTGTATATCAATCACTTCTGGGACGAATCACGCCGATCATCCCGCGTTTCTCTGCGACCCTCGTCGAAAACAAACCTCGCAGCTTGCTTGATCGCTATGGATTGGCGTTCTCCGATCTGTTCCAGGGACCAGATGCGGCCCGCGAACTTCTTGCAAAAAAACTCTTGTCCCACGAAGTACAGACTTCATTTGACTCCGCCAACACGGCTGTCGAAACGTCAATGACGGCAATCCGCAACGCGCTTTCAGCCCTCGATACGACTTTGATCGATGCAACCGACAATGCCATCGCGAAGATGCGGCACCAACTTGAGAGCCTGCGCTCCCGTGCTGCCCGCGCCGAGGTGCGGCAAAACGAAGTGATCACGCGCAAAGCCCAGGTGCTCAGCAACCTGCTATATCCCAACAAGACGCTACAGGAACGCGAGATTTCCGGGATTTACTTCGTCGCGCGTTACGGGAAGGGACTTTTACACGACCTGTACAAGTGCATCAATGCTGACTGCCTTGATCACCAAGTGGTTACCTTGTAAAAGACGGTCGACTTGCAGGGCCCAAGGAGCCGCGAAGCGGCAGGAGAAAAATAGGACGGCGATCGTCATTTCTCACTTGTCGCCAAGTACGTCCCCAACCCGATCATGATCACGCCCGTTGCGGTTCGCTGCCTTTTCCGGAACGTCGGCGAAGACCGGATGTAATTCCCAATCGGCCCGGCCAATAACGTCACAATCAAGTCAGCCGATGTGTTCAGCGCGACCGACAAGCTTCCCAGCAGCAGAAATTGCCAAAACACATGCCCCGCCTGGCGATTCACAAATTGTGGAATGAACGACAGGAAGAACAATGCGGTCTTGGGATTCAACACCTCGGTGGTCACGCCCTGCCACAGTGGACTTCGTCGCGGAAGGGAAGCTGCCGCCTGGATTTCGTTTGCGGCGCCATTCTTTCGTGCTTCAACAACCATTCGCACGCCGAGATAACAGAGATAGCCAGCACCCACATACTTGACCACCGCGAACGCCATCGCCGATTGGGCGAGAATCATTGACACTCCCGCGGCCGCGGCTAACACATGCACCATCCCTCCAAAGAACGTACCAACGGCCGAGAGCACACCTTCGCGTCGTCCCCCTGCCAAACTGCGTGCGAGCACATAGAGCATTCCCGGCCCCGGCGCCACGGCCAACAGCACGGCCGCGGTCAAAAAAAGAACAAAACTTTGCGAGAAGATCATTGCCGTTTCCCCCTGCGAATGTCTGCGCCCTCTTTGGTGAGATGATTTTCTAGCTCTTCTAGACTCTCTACCCTCGGCAATCCCTTATCCCGATACGCACCCGCGACATCAAACAGCACGGCTTGCATTCCCGCCGCTGTTGCCCCTAAATAGTCCACCGAATATACGTCCCCCACGTACAAACAATGCTCCGGCCTCACCTGCATCGCCGAGACTGCTGCCTGAAAGATCGCAGGGTGCGGCTTTTCATACCCGACCAGGCCCGAGTCCGTGATCGAGTGAAAGCAATCTGCGATTCCGCATCGACCCAACACCGCCTCGATCTTGCCATCTGCATTGGAAATCACGGCGATCGCATACTTCTGAGCCAGTCTCTGCAGAATGTCCCGTGTACCGGGACGAATGACGCACCAGTTTGCCGACAGCCGGGTGTTCTCTACCAGAGTGTCCCGAACCGCGTCATTCTTGACATTTAGCTCCTTCAGCAGGCTCGTGTAGAACATGTACCAGAACCCATGATCCACCGCCCCGCCATGTTCCATCATGTCGTCGAAAGATCGCTTGGTGGCGCGTTCGATGGCCTGCCACTGCTCAAGGCTTGGATGTGCGGCGTGTCCGTTGAGAGCCGATAGAATATGCTCCCGGTTGGGAAAGAGAAGGGTATTGCCAACGTCGAAGAAAATGGCTTTCGGTTGCATGTCTATTTATGTTCGCACATTACTGCGGAGAGAGCTCGGGCGGTTGTGGAATCCTTATGCCAAAAACTAAAGGGCCCCGATTCGCGGGGCCCAAAATCCCTGTCATGTGCACCATCGTATCCTGCGGGCAAGGTTTTGCGAACCGCCGCCTGCGCGGTGGGCTGTACTCTTGCGCCGCTTCGCAGTTGCGATTTGCCCAATCACTACAACGTTCGGGTGAGTTTTTCTATCCCCAGTCCAACTGCTGCCTCAGGGTAGAACCCGCACCTTCCCCTGTCTTCTCGTCCAAATCACCCAAAACGCCACTGGTCCGGAAGCCAGATTCAAAATTCCCCACAGCCGCGACGCCGGATCGCTGTTGATCATGGCCCAGGCAAACAGTAGCAGCGGCAGGACCACGACGGCCCCAGCTCCTAACGTCCCTCCCGGCGCGCGAAAGCTCCTTGGCAAGTCTGGGAACTTCCGTCGTAGCGCCCAGAATGAAAGCAAGGTCAAAGTTGAGGTCGCCATACGCGACCAGGCATAGATCGCAATCAGTTGTGGCACGCTCAACAACGCCAGCGCCGCGCAGAACGCTGTGGAAACGACAATCGACCGGACGGGAGTTCCAAACCGCACGTCAATCGTAGCCAGGCTCGAATGCAGATATCCGTCTTCCGCCATCGTTAAGGGCACGCGAGTGATCGATAG
>Ga0070735_10000208_pt1 | contig 71524 bp, 70 predicted proteins | sample Coa_R1_FD_66443 | JGI IMG/M metagenome (GOLD analysis project Ga0070735, IMG submission 66443) | Surface soil microbial communities from Centralia Pennsylvania, which are recovering from an underground coalmine fire - Coalmine... | ecosystem: Environmental > Terrestrial > Soil > Unclassified ...
CCGGCCTGTATGCGCCCGGCATCGTAACAGACCAGAGCTCATGGAATGCGTTGCTTGCGCAAACAGCGGCGCTTTCCGCCAACACGCCGGTCTATGTCAACGTCACCGCGACGATCTATCCGGCATGCGGAGGCGGCACCTAATCGCCATCCGAGAAACGTACCCGGCACGAGCGCAGCAAGGTGCATGGGGCTCGTTGCGCTCACAGAGTCCTCCTACGGGTACTGGGCGACCGCTGCGGCGTAGTCGCTGTTGCCGATCGGGTCAGGGGCGATTCCAAACCCAAACCAGGTTGCTTTCGGATTAGTATTCACCGAGTACGGGTTTCTGTTGCCCCAAGCAGGATTGAACATATTACTGGTAGCCATTGTGCAATCGGAGGCACCAGAATCCACCGTTGATGGGGAGCTTCCGAGACCGCCAGCATTGGCGTATACCATTGGTGCAACAGCTGGAGCGGATCCTTGGCCGTTCCAAGCCGCTATGGCCTGTGCTTCCGCGCGCGCGGCAATCATCGCCGCGTTATCGACCGACAGGGTGGAGACACCTAATGCGTTCCGCTGCTGATTGAAATCGGCGATGCACTGCTGCTCCGTCGTCGAAAGGATCGTGAGCCGCGTCACGCCGACCGCGTTCGCGCCCGCCGTGAGCGTCGCGGCCTTGTGCAGCGTTGCGTGGGCCGAGTCCGGCGGAGTGATCTGCAGCAGATACGCGCCCGGCGCAGGACCCGTACCAATGCTCCATGTGCCGTTGGGCGCGGTCGTCGCTTGCGCGAGCGGTGTAGCCGTGCGCAACACTACTCCCGCGGGGTATACCGTCACCGCCGCGCCGGCGATCGCAGCCGGCGAAGGCGAGGCATCGTCCGTGACCGTACCATTGAGAGAGGAGCCCAGCGCCGGCGGCGGTGCGGCGCCGGCGCCTCCGCCCGCGCCGCCTCCGCCGCAGCCGTAAAGGACGATCGCGCACGCAACACACCAGGCGGAGCGAAGGAGACCTCGCCCCGCGGGACACCACATCGCGATCCGACCCATCTCGCCGCGGGGAATGCCCCGATCGACCTCGCTTTAGACCTTCAGACCTCCGGACGGTGGGGCAGACGCGTTACTTCAGCACCACGATCGACGGCTGACCGACCGGATTCGCCGATTGCTCGGGATTCCAGAGGATCCAGACTTTACCGTACGTCGGCTTGAGGCTCTCGATGATCTTTGCTTGCTGGTCCGCGGGCGTGTCCGGCAACGTCGCGTGGACCTTTTGGATTTCGGTGGCATGGTAATGCCACAGGGCTTGCTCGGATGCAGGGAGACTCTTCCAGACGGCGGCGGGCACGATCGTCTCGACGCCGACCAGCCGCGCATTCGGCCCGTCACCGTCGTAGAGCTGACACTCCGTCAAATCGGCCGAGACCGCCTTACACCAGTGATGCGCGATCTTGCCGGGAGCCACATCACCGAAGTGCTGGTCCGCGTCGATATGCAACGTGAAGCCGGCCGTCGGCGTGGTAGACTCCGCGCTCACCGGAGGCTGGTGGGCCAGGAGGCCTCCTGCGAAGCCGAGGGCAGCCGCTCCCACCATGGAAATAACAATCGCGTAACGCATGCGAGCCTCTTTCCGACGTTGATCCATATGCAACGTCTGTCGCTTCCGGGGGAATGGCATCAGATACCACGCCGCACGGCTATATCACCATCCGTGCGATCGTCTCGGGACCCGTCGACCGGCCGTGAGCTCGACAGTTAGGCGGCTTCTTCTCCCTCGTTAGCCTGCCCCAGCTCGTCCAACCGTAGGAAGCGGACGTTCGGATTGCGCTCGCGGGCGATATCGATCGCCCACGTTGCCGTGAACAGCGCCACCGGGCGGCCGAGTCGGTCCTCAACCAGCCGCGCGCCCGTTGGCAAACGCACGCCGCTGACGTCATCCGGGAGACCGACGATCCAGCGGGCCTCCTCGAACGGCAGCGTCTCCAAGATCGTTGGCGTATTGTACTCGCTCTCCAAACGGAAGCGCACCACATCGAACTGCAATCGCCCCACGGCGGCGAGGATGGGCTCACTGCGCACGCCGCCGCGCGGGAACAGTAGCTGAATGGCGCCCTCGTCGGCCAGCTGCGCGATGCCCTTCTGAAAGCGCTTGTAGGCGGCCGTGTCCGTCACGCGCAGGCCGGCGAAGCACTCGGGCTGGAACGAAGGAATGGGATCGAAGGCGAGCGCCTCGGCGGCATCCCTGCCGAAGGGATCGCACAGCGTGTCGCCGATGGCGAAGCCGTTGTTGGCAATGCCGACCACGTCGCCGGGGTACGCCGCTTCCAGCGTCTCGCGCTCGTTGCCGAACAGCTTCATGGCGCGCGTCAGCTTTGTGGTCTTCCCCGTGCGCGCATTCCGCACGACCAAGTCACGGTCGAGCGCACCGGAGCAGATGCGCACGAACGCGACGCTGTCGTGGTGACGCGGATCCATATTGGCCTGGATCTTGAAGACGAAGGCGCTAAAGCACTCGTCCGCGGGGTCGACGAAGCGGTCGCCGGCGCGGCGCGGCCCCGGCGGCGGCGCCATCGCTACGAAGCGATCGAGAAAGAGCTGAACGCCGAAGTTCGTGACGGCCGATCCGAAGAAGACCGGCGAGACCTTGCCGGCCAGCACCTCGTCCATCGAGAAATACGTGCCGGCGCCGTCCAACAGCTCCAGTTGCGCCAGGAACTCCTCATAGCTGTCGCCGTCCAGCAGCGCGCGCACGCGATCGTCGCGGGGATCGGCCACCTGCACGGGTGCGATCGTCGCGCCGTGCGCCGTGCGCTCGAACAGGTGCACGCAACGCTCCCGGCGGTCGTAGACGCCGCGAAACGAGGGTCCGTTGCCCAGCGGCCAGTTCACGGGATAGGCTCCGATGCCGAGCACCGACTCCAGCTCGTCCAACAGCTCCAGCGGATCGCGGCTCGGCCGATCCAGCTTGTTCATGAACGTGAAGATCGGAATCCCACGCTCCCGGCAAATCGCGAAGAGCTTCTTGGTCTGCGGCTCCACGCCCTTACCGGCATCGATGAGCATCACGGCGGCGTCGGCGGCGATCAGCGTGCGATATGTGTCCTCGCCGAAGTCTTGGTGCCCCGGCGTATCGAGCAGGTTGATCGTGTATCCCTGGTAGGGAAACTGCAAGACGGTCGACGTGATCGAAATGCCGCGCTGCTTCTCGAGCTCCATCCAGTCTGAGGTCGCCTGGCGCTGCTTCTTGCGCGCAGCGACGCTGCCGGCGATGTGGATGGCGCCGCCGTAAAGGAGCAATTTCTCGGTCAAGGTCGTCTTGCCGGCGTCCGGATGCGAGATGATGGCGAACGTCCGGCGCGAGGCGACCGCATCTTTCAGGATCACAACTCTCCTACTCTACGGGGAGGAGCCCCCTACCGTCAAGAAGCCGTTTGAGATGGATGCAAGCGAGCGCCACTGGCGCATCATCAAGTCCGAGGTCGTCATCAATACTCCGTGGCTTCGGCTGCGGCGCGACCGAGTGGATCTCCCGAGCGGCCGAACCATCGAAGATTACTACGTTCGGGAGAGCCACGGCTTCGCGGTCGTCTTCGCGCTCACGCCCAGCTCTGAAGTCGTCCTGGTCCGGCAATATAAGCACGGGATCGGCGAGATCGTCCTCGAGCTGCCGGCCGGAATGATCGACGCCGGCGAGACGCCCCAGGAAGCGGCCATGAGGGAGCTACGGGAGGAGACCGGCTACGAGGCCCCCGCGATGGAGCACGTCGCCACGTTCCTCACGGACCCGACGCACAGCAATTCGCTCATGCACCTCTTTCTTGCACGAGACGCCGCACCGACGGCAACCCAGGAGCTCGACCCCACGGAAGATATCGAAGTCGAGAAGGTTGCGCTCGACGCGCTGGAGCCGTTGATGAAGAACGGGACCATTCGCGTCAGCCATCATGTCGCCGCCATCTATACCGTCTTACACGCTTTGCGCGCAGAACGCCCACGCTGACCTGCGCCACTCGACCGTAGGAAAGGCACATCGATGGGATTGATGTACCTCTCGTTCGCTCTGCTCGCGCTTCTTGCGACGGCCGCTCATCTTGCCCTCGAACGACGGTCGCGCAACGCCCGCGGCGTGGTGGAGGCGCTTCTGCTCTACACGCTGGTCTTCGTGGTGGGCGTGCAGGGACTCTGGACCGCAGCCGGTCATCTTTTCAAGGCGAATCAAGTCGCGGCGATGACCGGATGGCCACCGGGAAGTCCGTTTCAGTTCGACGTCGGCATCGCCAACCTCGCCGTCGGCGTGCTCGGCACGCTCTGCCTCTGGCTGCGCGGAAACTTCTGGACCGCCACCGTCGTGGTCGCGATGATTTGGCTGTGGGGCGACGCCATCGACCATCTCCGTGACATCGTCGTCTCGCACAATCTCGCCCCGGGCAACGCCGGTCCCACGCTCTTCGCCGACATCCTGATTCCCGCCGTCTTGGTCGGCCTGCTGATCGCGCACGGCGTCGACAGCCGCCGCACGCGGGTCCCGTACGCACGCTTCTCCCGTTGACGGCGGAGGAGCACGATCGAGTGCTCATTATATAAGGAAGACGAACGGCGGACGTTTGTGCTCTACGCGATGAGGGCGGTAAGCGCGTTGTGATTTCGGCGACGACGGCCGATAAAAACCCTAGAGCCTCCTTTTTTTTGAATTTCCTGCAAAAAAAGAAGGCACTCACCGTTCGGAAGTCTAACGTACCCCATAATGTCCGGTGGATGTATCCGCCGAGAAAGGACCTTTAACGTAGATGGCAGTCGCCAAACGTAAGAAGGCCGCCTCGAAGAGAACGGCCTCGAGAAAGACCGCGGCCCGCAAGACGGCCCGCAAGAAGACCTCCGCGCGTAAGAGCGCAGCCCGCAAGAGCACGGCCCGCAAGAGCACGGCTCGCAAGAGCACGGCTCGCAAGAAGACGGCTCGCAAGAAGACCGCCCGCAAGACCGCCGCGAAGAAGACCACGGCTCGCAAACGGGTGGCTCGCAAGGCGGGCGCACGTAAGGCCGCAACGCGTAAGGCTGCCGCCAAGAAGGCTGCACCCGCCGCGATGTAACTCGGGCGGGCTTCCCCCGGTCCGTCCATCCTTGCGAGGCGTTCCGCCTCGCTTTTTTTCGCGCTAGACCTTGCGGATCTGGGGCTTCGTGAACCAAGTCCACAAGCCGATCAACGCGGTGACGAGGCCCGCGGCGAAGAATGTCCAGCCCACACCGATCAGCGAGCCGAGCACGCCCAGCCAGAGCGCTCCCGCCGGCACGAGTCCCAGCAAGATCATCGAGTAGACGGAGACGGCGCGTCCGCGCATCTCATCGGGGGAGAGCGTCTGGATCAGCACGTTGCTGGAGTTCACGAAGATCAGGGTCAGCGCCCCGATGACGACCAGCTCGGCCACCGCGACGTAGAGGTGATGCGTCAGTCCCAGCACGGCGACGCCGACACCAAGGCCCGTTCCCGTCCACGCCCACAGCGCGCCGCGCCGCCGCACGCCGCCAAGGAACGCGGCCGTCAGCGCCCCGAGAAAGCCGCCGATGCCGTTGGCCGTCATCACCCACGTATAGCCGATCACGCCGCTTCGAAGCTGGTGGAGCGCATAGTCCGGCAACAGCTGAAAGAACGGCCGGGCAAAGATCGCGGAGCTCGTCAACAGGACGACGACCCATAACAGCACGCGGTGCGAGGCAAGAAACCGCAGGCCGGCGCGGATCGACTCGAGGGCGCTCGCTTCTCCCGATGCCGAGGGTGGAGCATGTCGCATGAAGATGACGGCCAGCACGACGGCGATATACGAGACAGCGTTGGCCGCAAAGCATCCCGCGACGCCGACGGTGGCAATGAGCGGCCCAGCGATCGCCGGTCCGATCACGGAAGGCAGATTAAAGGCGACGCTGTTGAGACCGATGGCGCTGGCGACCAGCGGACGCGGAACAAGGATCGGCACCCAGCTCTGGCGCGCCGGCGCGTCGAAGGAAAGCGCGCCCGCCAAACCTGCGGAGATGAGCAGGACGACCCCGATGCTGGCGCGATGCGTGTAGGTCAAGAAGACCAGGATCGCCGAGAGCAACAGCATCGTGGAGTTCGTCATGATCAGCACACGCCGGCGCGGCAGGTGATCGGCGACGAGTCCGGCGAGCGGAGAGAGCGCGATGACGGGGACGGCGCGCGAGAGACCGACGAGCCCGAGATAGAGCGGCGCCAGACTAGGCTTCGGCGCCAGCGTCGCGACGAAGTATCCCATGCCGGTGATCTGCATCCAGCCGCCGATGTTGCTGAGCAGCAGCCCGCTCCAGAGCAGGCGGAAATCCCGATACGTCAGAGGTTGGAACGCGCCGAGCCGCCGAGGCGGAGGCGGCTCCTCCACTTCGCTGGGAACGATCGGGAACGGCTCCTTCATCGATCTCGCTTCATCCACAGCTCTTCGCGCGCGCCGTTGCCAGGACGGCTGCCGCAGCAGCCTCGAACCCCAGCGCTTCCGTGTCGACGATGAGATCGTAGAGTCCGATATCGCGCGGGTCGACGCCGTAGTACTCGAGGACGTGGCTCCGGCGCGCCCGGTCGACGCGCTCCACTTCGCGGCGCGCGACGTCGATGCTCACCTTCCACCAGTCCGCGACGCGCTGAGCCCGCCATTGCGCCGAGCCGTGCACCAGCACGGTCAGGACGTCGCTCCGCCCGCGCAAAATGTGCGCGCTTCCATGCCCGACCATCACGCAATTGCCCCCGCCGGCGTACTCGCGCACCAGGCGCTCGACCTCGCGGACCACGTCCTCGTCGACGCTCTGGAGTGATGGACCGACGACTTCCGGTGTACCGGCCTGGAGCGAGCGGAGGAGCCGCTCGCCGAACGAGAGAGGCCGCCCCTCGGTTACGCGTACCTCGTCCGGCGTCGTCTCCATCCGAACGGCGAGGACTTCCGGCAGCTGATCGTGGATCAGCTCGTAGCCGAGCGCGTCGGCCACGAGTCTCGCGACGCGGTTGGCTCCAGCCCCGAACTGGCGAGCGATCGCAACGATCATCCGCCGGGATTCCGCAGGTGGCTCCCTCGGCGCCTGCCAAAGACGGCGCCAACGATGGAGCCGATCGTTCGTACTCGAGAGCTGCGCAAGGTCTTCCGCCGTCCGCGGCGACGCCCCGGCGTCGCCGGAGCGCTGCGCGCGCTTTTCTCCCCCGCGTACACGGAAACCATCGCCGTCTCCAACGTCTCCATGGAGGTGGCGCCCGGGGAGCTGGTCGGCTATATCGGTCCGAACGGCGCGGGAAAGTCGACGACGATCAAGATGCTCACGGGCATCCTCGTGCCGACGTCCGGTACGGTAGAGGTGGCCGGCATCATTCCGTGGCATCGGCGGACGGAAAACGCGCGCAACATCGGCGTCGTGTTCGGTCAGCGCAGCCAGCTCTACTGGGATCTGCCGCTGCGCGAGTCGTTTGAGCTGCTGCGAGCGATCTACGACGTCCCGCGCGCCCGCTACCGGCGGAACCTGGACGAGTTCGTGGAGATCCTCGAGATGGAGGAGTTCCTCGATACGCCCGTGCGCCAGCTCTCGCTCGGCCAGCGCATGCGCGGCGACTTTGCGGCGGCGCTGCTCCACGACCCGCGCGTGATCTATCTCGACGAGCCGACGATCGGACTCGACGTGCTCGCGAAGGAGGCAATCCGCGAGTTCATCCTCCGCATCAACCAAGAGCGCGGCACCACGGTCCTGTTGACGACCCACGATCTTGCCGACGTGGAGCGGCTCTGCCGGCGCATCGTCATCATCGACCGCGGCAGTCTCCTCTACGACGGCAGCATCGAGGACTTGAAGGAAACGTACGGCCAGACGCGCCGTCTGATCGTCGTCTTTGCCGAGCCGCAAGCGCACCCGGTCGTCGACGGGGCCGTCCTCGAACGCGTGGAGCGCAACGTGGCGCGCTTCGCCTTCGACCGCAACATGATCTCGGCCGAGCGGCTGATCGCCGCCGTGGCGGCGCGCTACGCCGTGCAGGACGTCTCCATCGAAGAGCCGGATCTGGAGGGGATCATCCGTCGCATCTATCTGGAGGGTATCTCGTCATCGGAGGTGCTACGCCCGTGATCATCGAGAGCAATGGAAAGAGCCCGCGGATCCACGAATCCGCCTTCGTGGCGGCCACGGCGACGTTGATCGGCGACGTCGAGATCGACGAGGGGTGCGCCATCATGCACGGAGCCGTCTTGGTGGCCGAGGGTGCACCGCTGCGCGTGGGGCCCAATTGCGTCGTGATGGAGCAGGCCGTGCTCCGCGCCTCGGGCGGATCGGTGTCCCAATTTCCCCTGACGCTCGGGGAGGCGTGTCTCGTGGGGCCGGGAGCCTATCTCGTGGGTTGTGACGTGGGGCCGGGCAGCTTCATCGCCGCGGGCGTCAAGATCTTCAACGGGGCGCGACTCGGCGCGGGATGCTCCGTCGCGCTCAACGGGGTGGTGCACATCAAGAGCGAGGTCGGCGAGGGAGAGCACATCCCGATCGGCGGCGTGGTGATTGGGGCGGAACGCTTCACGCTTGCCGATGGGCCGCGCATCCGCGAAGCGCTGCAGAAGCTCGAATTCAGTGAATACGTCTTCAACGTTCCGGCGGGTCCCGATGCCGGTGCCGAGATCGCAACGTCGTACAGCAGCTTCCTCCGCAAGATCCACGCGGAGGATCAGAGCACCGGAGCGCTCCAACCCGTCGCCAAGCGCAGCGCGCCGCCGAAGAAGCCCGCACCCGCCGAGCCGGCGGTGAAGGCCGACGTCGGCAAAGTCTACGACGTGACGTTCTACGAGCTGGAGGAAATGCAGCGCCGCCGTGAGACAGGCAAGAAAAAGACGTGACCCTCATACAAACCGGGGCGAGTGCCCCGGAACCTTTAAAGCATTGGGGTCCCCACGAATGGAGCGAAGCGTAATGAGTGGGGCAAAGATGCAACGCCGCCGCGAGACAGGCAAGAAAAAGCACTGAGCATGCGGCTCGAGCCGTACGTGCAGTTCGCCTCGAAGGCATTTCAGCGAGAGGCGACCTACCGGGTGGAGGTCGTCAGCGAGATCGGCTCGCTGGTTCTGCGCGTCTATCTGATCCGCGCGCTCTGGACCTCGCTCTACGCGCACAACGCCGCGCCGCCGAATCTCCCCCTCCACAAGATCATCACCTATTCCACGGTGGCCTTGCTGCTCTCGCTGATCCTGGAAGTGGACGGCACGCGCCAGTTGCGCGAGAAGATCCGCCTAGGCACGATCGCCACCGATCTGTTGAAGCCGATCAGCTTGCCGGCGTTCCTCTTCAGCGACGGCCTCGGGATGACGCTGCTCCATGCGATGAACGTGATTCCCAGCCTGCTGATGGCGTTGCTCCTGGTGCACGTCGATCGTCCGCCCACGCTCCAGGCGGGGCTGGCCTTCGTCGCCGCCTTCGCCCTGGGCTACGGCGTGAACTTCCTCCTGAACTTCAGCATGAACTGCGTGGCGTTCTGGACGCTGGAAACGTTCGCGCTGCAACTCGTCGTCCGCTGGCTCTCGGATCTCCTCTCGGGCGCGATCATTCCTCTCGCCTTCTTTCCCGGAGCGCTGCAGACGCTGTTGCTCCATCTGCCGTTCGCAGCCATCTACTCCACGCCGTTGCTCATCTATCTCGGCCTCATCCATGGCCCGCAAATCCCGCAAGCGCTGCTCGAGCAGACGGCTTGGCTGGCCGTCTTCGTGGGAATCGGCGCCCTGGTGTGGAGTCGCGGTCAGTTGCGCATCGTGGTGCAAGGTGGGTAGCGCACGGAGCTGGCTCGGCGTCATCGCGCAGACCTGGCGCATCCGTCTGCTGACGATGCTCGAGTACAAGGCGAACTTCTTCATGTGGTTCGCCTTCACGATCGCCTACCACGGTGTCGCGATCGGGGCACTCGGCGCGACGCTCTACAACTTTCCGTCGCTCGCAGGCTGGAATTTCCCGGAGATCGCCTTCCTCTACGCGCTGTGGATGCTGGGCCACAGCACTCACAACCTCTTCTTCTTCAGCGTCGGCGACGTGCCGACGTACGTTCAGGAGGGAACGTTCGACCGCTTTCTCGTGCGGCCGCGCGACGTGCTCTTCCAGATCGTCTCCGTGCCCAATCAGCAGTGGCCCGACGAGCTGGCGCTGGCTCTCGTGTGGTTCGTCTTCGCGACCTGGTACGCGCACGTGCGCGTCGACTGGATCTTTCTGGCGGCCATTCCGCTGGTCGTCATCGGGGGCGTGCTCATCGACTTGGCCATCTCGCTCGCCATCGCGACGATTTCGTTCTGGTTCGTGCGCGTCGACACGTTACGCTGGGTCGTGATGTCGCTGGAACAAGAATTCACACGCTATCCCGTCTCCATCTACACGCGCGGCGTGCGCATTCTCATGGCGTATGTGTTGCCGTATGCCTTTATGAACTATTTTCCAGCCGTTTACTTCCTCCACAAGAACGGCGATCAATTGGCGATCGTGCCCTGGCTAGGACTGCTCGCGCCGCTCGTCGGGGCCGTTTGGTTCGCCGGCGCTTACGCCTTTTGGCGCGTTGGCCTCAATCATTACCAAAGCACGGGCAGCTGAGAACATCAGCATTTTGGTTGATTCTCTCACAGCGCCTAGGGAACTCCGATTCGATTGTCGTATTCACTTTCACGGTCTTCAAGCACACAAGCCGACGGGCCGCGCAAAGGAGTCCTTCATGGATTCGACACGTGAACGTTGGGAAGAACCCGACTTTGAGCACGTTCCACTCGGCGCGGAGGTCACAGCCTACCTCACCGGGAGAACGCCGAAGCCCCTCGACGTCTAGCAATCACGGGTGCGGAAGCCGCCACGTCGTGTTTCGCGCGCGGCGGCTTTCTCACTAGACGGCTTCAGAGACACCGTGGGCGATCTCCTCGAGCGCTTGCAAACGGTGGGCGCCGAGCGTTACCATGACAAGCACCCGCTGCATCAACGCCTCCACGAAGGCACGCTGACGCGCGAGCAGGTGCAGTGTTGGGTGCTCAATCGCTTCTATTATCAGAAGTCGATCCCCGTCAAGGATGCCGCGATTCTCTCCAACCTGCCGACGCGCGATCATCGCCGGGTCTGGATTCAGCGCATGTACGATCACGACGGAACGCTCGGCGAGGGCGGCGGTGGCATCGAGGCGTGGCTGGACTTTGCGCGCGCCGTCGGCCTGAATGAGAACGACGTCGTCTCCGAGCGCCACGTCGCACCGGGAACGCGCTTCGCCGTCGACGCGTATGTCACGTTCGCGCGGACGCGACCGTGGATCGAATCGGTGGCCTCGTCGTTAACGGAGCTCTTTGCCCCAGCCCTGATGTCTCGGCGCATCGCCGCCCTCATCGAGAAATACCCCTGGATCGATCGTTCGGGGCTCGAATACTTCCAGCGGCGCATTCCGCTCGCCAAACGGGACTCGGAGATCGCGCTCTCCTGGATCCTTGCGCTGGCGACGACCGACGAGCTCCAAAACCGCTGCGTCGCCGCGTTGCAATTCAAGTGCGACGTGCTCTGGAGCATTCTCGACGCCACAGCGACCGCTTGCGGCGTCCCCCTATGAGCGCGTCCATTCGACCGGCGCTTGCACCGGGCGTGCGCCTACGCCGCGAGAAGAATCGGACGGTGCTCCTCGTCCCGGAGGGGGTCGTGATGCTCAACGCCACGGCCGCCGCCACGCTCGAGCTCGTCGATGGGACACACACCGTCGACGACATCGTCGAAGGATTGTCCGCTCGATTTGAGGCGCCGCGCGAGGAGCTCCTGCGCGGCGTCGAGGCGCTCCTTCGCCGTCTGAGCGAGCGAAGGATGGTGCGACTATGACGACGGCACCCCGTCCGCTCTCGCTGCTCTGCGAGCTCACCTATCGCTGTAACCTTCAATGCCCCTACTGCTACAACCCGCTCGACCTCGACTCATACCGCAACGAGCTAGACGCAGCCGCTTGGCGAGTAGTCCTGCGAGAGGCCGCGGAACTCGGCGTGATGCAGGCGCACTTCTCCGGCGGGGAGCCGACGCTGCGTCCCGATCTCGCGGAGCTGGTCGCGTGCGCGCGGGAGCAGGGCCTCTACACGAACCTCATCACGCAGGGAACGTTTCTCGACGAGCGCCTCCTCGATTCACTGCTCGCCGCCGGTCTCGATCACGTGCAGATCAGCGTTCAGGCCCACGAGCGCGAGCTCAACGATCGGATCGCCGGAGCAACGGTCTTCGAGCGCAAAGTCGCGGCGATCGAGCGCGTCCGAGCGCGTCCGTCGCTGGCTCTGACGCTCAACTGCGTCCTCCACCGCGGAAACCTCGATCTCATCGACGAGGTGATCGCCTTCGCGGAGCGCCACGACATCCAACGACTCGAGCTCGCCAACACGCAGTATTACGGCTGGGCCTTCCGCAACCGGTTCGCTCTCCTCCCCACGCGCGAGCAGGTAGCGCGCGCCGCCGAGATCGTCGAACGAGCGCGCGAGCGATTGCGCGGGGAGATGGAGATCACGTACGTCCTGCCTGATTACTTCGAGGATTTCCCGAAGCCGTGCATGCACGGTTGGGGACGAGCCTTCATGACCGTCACCCCCGATGGACGCGTGCTCCCCTGCCCTGCGGCGGCGGCGATTACTACCTTACGCTTCGAGCGAGTGGGCACGCGTCCACTCGCGGAGATCTGGAACGACTCCGAGGCCTTCAACGCCTATCGCGGCACGGCGTGGATGCCGGAGCCGTGCCGCTCCTGCGCGCGGCGCGAGATCGATTGGGGCGGCTGTCGCTGTCAGGCGTTCCTCATCACCGGGCGAGCCGACGTCACCGATCCCGCATGCTCGCTCAGCCCGGACCATGCGTTGATCGCATTGCAACGCGAGCGCGCGCAGGAAGGCGTGCCTGAGCTCATGCCCCGGCGAATGGGCAAAGGCTAGGCGTGATCGTCCGCGTCCTGGGATCGGCCGCCGGCGGAGGCGTGCCGCAATGGAACTGCGCTTGCCCCAACTGTGGAGCCGCGCGGCAAGGGCGCGCGCCCCGACGCACCCAAGCCTCCCTTGCGATCTCGGAAGACGGTGCGCGCTGGCTCTTGCTCAACGTCTCTCCCGACGTGACGCAGCACATCGAAGCCTTCCCCCCGCTCCAGCCATCCGGCGTGCGCGGGACGCCGATCATCGGCGCGTTGATCACCGACGCCAACGTCGATCACCTCGGCGGTCTCGCGCACCTGCGTCAGGAAGGCCCCCATCGCTTCACGATCCGCTCGAGCGCGCTGGTGCGGGCGATTGCCGTCGAGCAGCCGGCCTTCGCGGCCTTCGCGCACCCGCCGCACGCATGGCTGGAAACACCGCTGGACGATGGGGCGGCCTGCGCGCCGCGCGACATCGACGATCCCGTTGGTCATGAGTGGATCGTACGCGCGATTCCCGTGCCGGGACTCGCGCCTGGCTTCGCCGGCCGGCGCGCCGAGCGCGGCGCTGTGGTCGCGTACGAGATCGAAGTACGTAGCGGCGCCCGCCTTCTCTACGCGCCCGTCTTCTCGACGATCGACCGGCCGCTTGCTGATGCCGCCCGCCGCGCCGACATCGTCTTTCTGGACGGCTCGTTCCACGACGACGACGAGATGGACCGCATGGGGCTCGGCCGAAAGCGCGCGCGGGATCTCGGCCACCAGCCTGTAAGCGGCGGCACGCTCGCCTTTGCGGCGACGCTCTCGAACCGCCGTCTCTTCACGCATCTGAACAACAGCAACCCCCTGCTCGATCCCAGCTCGCCGGCGGCGCGCGCCGTGCGCGAGGCGGGGTGCGAGCTGGCCGAGGACGGGCTGGAGATTCACCTGACCTAAAGGTACAATGATCCCGAAGCCGTTTGGTTCCCTTTCGGCTTCGCTACGGGAGCGCCGCCGACACCACGAGGGTGAAGGCGGCGCTTTTTCGTCCGATCGTCACGCTTCTCCATCGAGCGGAGCCAAGAGCCAGCCGGCGTGCTCGGCTTTATGGCGCTCCGGCATCAGCCACCGTTCCAACCAATGCGCGATCGCGCGCAGACGAAGGATGCGGTTGCGTGGATGGCCTTCACGTGAGAGCCCGTGGCCGTCCTTTTCGAAGCGGACCATCTCGACGGGCTTCTTCGACCGGCGCAGCAGCTGGAAGAGCTCCTCGGCCTGTCCGATCGGACACCGGAAATCGCGCTCGCTGTGCAGGATCAAGAGCGGAGCGCGATAAGCGGCGGCGAGAGCAAGAGGCGAGATGCGATAGAGACGTTCGACGTCGCCGTTGAGCAGCGACGCCTCCACTTCGCGCTCAAGGAACCAACCCATGTCCGATGTTCCGATCTCACTCGCCAGCGCGTTGACCGAACGCATGGCAATGCCGCAGGCAAAACGCTCCGGGGACCGACCCATCAAGACCGCCGTCAGATAGCCGCCGTACGAGCCTCCGGCCACGGCGATGCGCGCGGGATCGACCTGGAGATGCGCGGACGCCGCATCGAGCAGCGTCAGCGCGTCGTCCACGTCGAGCGAGCCCCAGCGTCCGACGAGCGCGCGCGAGAACGCTTCACCGTATCCTTGCGAGCCGCGAATGTTTCCGTACGCGACGGCGATGCCGCGCCCCGCCAGCATCTGGAACTCGAAGAAGAATCCCGTGCCGTAGCAGCCGTGCGGCCCGCCGTGAATCTGGAACACCAACGCATGAGCCGGCGAACCGCCCGCTGGGTGAAGGATCCAGAGGTCCAGCTCCGTGCCGTCGGCATGTCGTGGCCGCAACCGTTCCGGCGTGGCCAGCTCGACCTCCGCGAGCCAAGGATTGAGATCCGTCAGCGTGCGCTCGTTCCCGCCGTCGAGATCGCAGACGGCTAGCTCGGCCGGCGTGCGTGGATCGCTATAGACGAACGCGACGCGATCGCCGTTTACGTCCGCGGCAAGAAGCGTCCGCCCGTCGCCGCCGACGAGGCGCGTCGCCGAGCCGTCCGTGACGTCGAAGCGCACGATCTGCACGGAGCCTTCGACCGTCGCAACCGTCACGATGCTGCGCGCATCTCGGCTCCACGCCACCAGATCGCCACCATGGCCGCGCGTGTCATCGATCACGTGGTCGCCGACACCGTAGTGAAACGTTTCGCTCAGGCACCGTGCCTCGCCGCCGTCGTACGGCACAACGTACAGGTGACGGTTATACGATCCGGCCACGTCCTCGCCGCGCTCGTGGCCCACATACGCGACCCATCGACCGTCCGGTGAGAACACAGGCGACACGCTGAGTCCTCGCCCTTGCGTCAGGCGGCGCATGGCGCGACGCCCGGGAGGCGAGGAGCGGTCGTCGAGGTCTACGAGCCAGATATCGAAGATGAAACTCGCTTCGTCGACGTCGATCTGCGACGAGAAGGCGATCGACGTTCCGTCGGGCGACCAGGACGGCGCGTCGACATCGTACTCGCCTGCCGTGATCTGCACGGTTTCCTCACGCTCGAGGTCGAAGACGAAGAGATGGCGGCGACGGCCATCCGCAAGGCCGAACTCATCGCTCTTGTAGCGTAGCGTACGGATGTGCCGCGCTCCGCTGCGTTCGTCGAGGAAAACGCAGGCCTCGGGAGCGCGCTCCGCGCGCGCAACGAACGCGATGCGCCGCCCATCAGGCGACCAGCGCAGAGCCGCGATCCCGTCGCGCGGACGATCGACGGGGCGCGCTTCGCCGCCGTCGAGAGGCATGAGGTGGAGACGCGCCTTCTCCCTATCGGCGCGCAGGAAAGCCAGCGTGCGACCATCGGGAGAGAAACGCGGGGCCGAGTCTTTGCTCCCCGAAGTGAATCGGCGCGCGCGCCGCCCATCGGCCAGCCAGAGAGAGGTCGTGCGCTCGTCGTGCTCCTCATCGTTCTCTTGTACGACGAACGCGATCCGACCATCGGCTGAGAGCGTGGGCGACTGCGCGACGCGCAAGCGCAGCAGGTCGCGAGGCAATAGCGGTCGAGCCATAACGAGACCCGATTCGCGAGGCTTCGCCTCCTTCCCGTTGAACGAGCCGAGGCGATGGCAGGTCTCCCCAAGGTGATTCCCTACGAAGTCGTGCTCGTCGTCCTCGGGACGCTGTTGGGCTTTCTGCCGTTTCGCGCGACCCTCGCTTTGAAGCCCGAGCTCGTGCTCTTCCTCTTCATCCCGCCGCTGCTCTTGGAAGGCGTCTGGCATATCGATTCGCGCCTGCTCGTCGCCCGCTGGCAGCCGACGGCGCTCTTGGCCGTCGCCGGCACATTCGCGACGGCCGTGCTCGCGGCCACGAGCGTGGAGCTGCTCTGGGGCACCGATTGGGCGACGGCGCTGCTCTTCGGTGCGATCGTCTGCGCGACCGATCCGATCGGCGTGCTCTCCGTCTTCCGGAGGGTCGGCGCTCCGCCCGCGCTGGGCGCGATCATCGAAGGCGAGAGTCTCGTCAATGACGGCGTGGCCGTCGTGCTCTTCGGCATCGGCGGCGCCCTGCTCCATCCGTTGTCGGCCGCGGAGAGATTCGCCGCCGTGACACTCGTGGGCGTGCTGTGCGGCGCCGTCGTCGGCGCGATCGCCGTCGCGCTCCTGCGCTTTTTGCGCTGGCAGTGGCTCGAGGTGGCGCTGACGTTGGCGATGGCATACGGCTCGTATGCGCTCGCCGATCGACTTCACGCCTCCGGTATCTTCGCCGTGCTCGCCGCGGGGCTTTTTCTCAACGCGCGCGAGCGCCGCGCTTCGGCTCATCGTGTCGTCGCGATCTTTTGGGACCGCTTCGCGTTTATCGCCAACGTGGCGCTGTGGATCATCGTTGGGCTGCAGATCGACCTCGCCCTGGTGGTCCGCGAGGCGGCCCCCGTGGTGGCGGCGATCGCCGCCACGTACCTCGCGCGCGCGATCGCCGTCTTCCTTTTACTGCGCCTGCTTCCGAAGCGACAGCGTATCCCGCGCTCCTGGCGTGTGGTGCTCGTGTGGGGTGGTCTGCGCGGAGCGATTGCCATGGCTCTAGCGCTCAGCCTTCCCGCGCACGTGGCGCATCGCGATCTCTTGGTAGCGGCAACGGCCGGCGTCGTCCTGGTCACCATCGTGCTCGGCGGCACGACGATGCAACCGTTGCTCGTGCGCTTGGGTATGACGCAGAGTGGAAGTTAGCGCGCCCATCGCTCCTCGGCGGACGTCGAAATGGCACGTCTTGGCCGCCGTCATGCTCGGCACGATCATGGGGCCACTCGACGGAACGATCGCGAACGTCGCCATGCCGACGCTTGCGCGCGCCTTTCATCATTCGGTCGATGACGTCGAATGGGTGCTGCTCTCGTACTTGCTGACGCTGGCGACGCTGCTGATCTCCTTCGGTCGCGTCGGCGACCTCATCGGCCGCCGACGCGTCTACCTTAGCGGCTTTGCCATCTTCGGCGTCAGCTCGCTGCTCTGCGCGCTGGCGCCGACGCTTTGGTGGCTCGTCGTCTTCCGCGCCATGCAGGGAGTCGGCATGGCGATGGTCCAGGCATGCAGCAGCGCCATCATTACGGCGACGTTCCCCGCCAACGAGCGCGGGCGCGCGCTCGGCATCAACGGCGCGGCCGTGGCAGCCGGACTCGCACTCGGCCCCATCCTCGGTGGCGCGATCGTCACGTATGCGGATTGGCGGTGGATATTTCTCATCAACGTGCCGATCGCGATCATCGGCATTCTCTGGTCGATGATCGTCATCCACGACACGGAGACGGTCGAGGAACGCTTCGATCTTGCCGGCGCCGCGCTAGCCTTCGCGGCGCTCTTCGCGCTCTGCCTGGCGCTCTCGCGCGCCCACCTGTGGGGATGGAGCTCGTTCCCCGTGCTCGGACTCCTTGCCACAACGCTGCCATTGACGTGGACCTTCCTCGCCGTCGAACGGCGCACGATCGAGCCGATGCTGGACCTCACGCTCTTCGAGGACCGCACCTTCGCCATGTCGGTCGTCGCGGCCGTTATCAACTTTCTGTGTCAGTATGCCATCTTCTTCACCGTTCCGTTGGAGCTGCAGCGCGGCTTGGGCATGAGCCCGATCGACGCGGGCGCCGCGTTGCTCTCGCTGGCGCTGGTCATTACCGTCGGTGCGCCGATTGCGGGTGCGTTCTCCGATCGCGTCAGCGCGCGCTATCTCGCCAGCCTCGGCATGATCGTCAACGCCGCCGGCGCCGCGGCGCTCCTGACTCTTCCCGAACATCCGACCTTGCCGGCCATGGTGCTACGGCTTCCGATCATCGGGTGCGGCATCTCACTCTTCAATCAGCCCAACAACAACATGATCATGGGACACGCGCCGCGCGACCGGCTCGGCGTAGCCAGCGGGATCTTGAGCACCGCGCGCACCCTCGGCATGGTCCTCGGCATCGCCGTAGCCGGCGCGATCTTCTTCTCCGTTGCAACGCTCCCCGCGGCCGCGCAGTCGCCCATGCTCCCCGCGCGCGCCGTGTTCGCGGCCGTCCTCGTGCTGGCGCTGGCGAACGCCGCCATCTCCTACTGGCGGGAGTAAGCGCGCGCCCCCCTTCGCCGCGCATGATGCCGATGCGTTAGGCACCCCGTGCTATAATGGCCGACGTGAAGACGCGTCCCGATATTCGAAACGTTGCCATCATCGCCCACGTCGACCACGGCAAGACGACGCTGGTGGACGCCATGCTCAAGCAGAGCGGCGTCTTTCGCGAAGGCCAGCAGGTGGAGACGCGCGTGCTCGACTCCAATCCGCTGGAGCGCGAGCGCGGGATCACCATCCTGGCGAAGAACACGGCCGTACGTCACGGCGACGTGAAGTTCAACATCGTCGATACGCCCGGCCACGCCGACTTCGGCGGCGAAGTCGAGCGCGTGCTGCAGATGGTGCAAGGCGTCCTGTTGTTGGTCGACGCAGCGGAGGGCGTGATGCCGCAGACCCGCTTCGTCTTGCGCAAAGCGCTGGAGCTGGATCTTCACGCCATCGTCGTCGTCAACAAGATCGACCGCAAGGACGCGCGTCCGAAGGAAGTCGTCGACGAGGTCTTCGATCTCTTCGTCGATCTGGGCGCCAGCGACGAGCAGGCCGACTTCCCCGTCATCTTCACCAATGCCAAGCAAGGCACGGCAACGCTCGACCTGGCCCAACCCGGCATGAATCTCGAGCCGCTCTTCGAGACGATCGCGCGCCACATTCCCGAGGCGCCGGCGCAAGAGGGGCCCTTCCAGATGTTGGTGAGTTCCATCGACCACAACGCGTACGTAGGACGCATCGGGATCGGACGCGTCTTTCGCGGCAGCGCGAAGGTCAACGCGCCCGTCGCGAAGGTCGACCGCAATGGAGACGTGGAGACGGGACATCGCCTAACCAAGCTGCTCTCCTTCGCCGGCCTCGAGCGCATCGAGATCGACGAAGCGAGCGCGGGCGACATCGTGTGCGTCTCCGGCATCGAAGGGATCAACATCGGCGACACGCTGGCCGATGCAGCGACACCTGAAGGCATTACGGCCGTTGCCGTGGACGAGCCGACCGTGTCGATGTTTTTCTCCGTCAACACGTCGCCGTTCGCCGGCAGGGACGGCAAGTACCTGACGTCGCGGCATCTGCGCGATCGTCTCATGCGCGAGCTGGAGTCGAACGTCGCCCTGCGCGTCAAGGAGACGACGAGCGCCGATACGTACGAAGTCTGCGGTCGCGGCGAGCTCCATCTGTCGATCCTCATCGAAACCATGCGCCGCGAAGGCTACGAGTTGGCCGTCTCGAAGCCGCAGGTCATCATCACGGAGCGTCACGGCCGGAAGTACGAGCCCGTCGAATACGTGGTGATCGACGTGGCCGAGGAATATGCCGGCGCCGTGATCGAGGCGCTGGGCAAGCGTCGCGCCGTCATGTCGAACATGATCTCCATCGGCGAGTCTCGGCGGCTGGAGTACACGATGCCGACGCGCGCCATCTTCGGCCTGCGCAGCGAGCTTCTCACGCTCTCGCGCGGCACGGCCGTCATGTCGCACACATACTACGACCATCAGCCGCTGGCGGGAGAGATTCCGGGACGGTTGAATGGCGTGCTGGTCGCGAGCGAGACGGGCACGACGACGGGCTACGCGCTGATGGGCCTGGAGTCGCGCGGGCGCTTCTTCATCGGCCCGGGCGTCGAGGTCTACGAGGGAATGATCGTCGGCCGTGCCAACAACGAGTATGACGTGGCCATCAACGTCGTGCGCGCGAAGAAGCTTACGAACATGCGCGCCGCCGGCTCGGACGAAAACGTGAAGCTCGCGCCGCCGGAGGAGCTCTCCCTGGAGCGGGCGCTCGAGTTCATCGAAGACGACGAGCTGGTTGAAGTGACCCCCAAGGCAATCCGGCTGCGCAAGCGGATTCTCAGCGAGGGCGAGCGCCTCAAAGCCAAAAAGCGCGAAGCGACGCGGGCGTGATCCCCCCTCTGCTGCCTTTGACGTAGCATTATTTGAATAACCGTCGCAAACTCTTACAAACGGAGGGGGGAACTCCCCTCCCTGGGTGAATTTGCGGGATTGCCATGATCCACGTCAATGATCCCGATCCACTTGAAACCCGAGAGTGGCTCGAAGCCCTCGACGGCGTCCTCGTCAAAGAAGGCCCCGCCCGGACGCGGTACCTGTTGGAGAACCTCGTTGAGCGGGCGCACGAAGGCGGCGCCCACGTCTCGTTGGGGGTCACCACCCCCTACGTCAACACCATTCCCCCCGACCAGCAGCCGCCGATGCCGGGCAACGACGAGCTGGAGACGCGTCTGCGCCACTATACGCGCTGGAACGCGATGGCGCTGGTCGCGCGAGCGAACGCTGAATCCTCTGAGCTGGGCGGCCACGTCGCGAGCTATGCTTCCGCTGCCACGCTCTACGACGTCGGCTTCAATCACTTCTTCCACGCGCCGTCGGAGCATCACGGCGGAGACCTGGTCTTCTTCCAAGGCCATTCCGCACCCGGCTTCTACGCGCGGGCGTTTCTCGAGGGGCGCATCACGGAAGAGCAGCTCTTGAATTTCCGGCAAGAGGTGGGTGGCAAGGGGCTCTCGTCCTATCCACACCCTTGGCTCATGCCGGACTTTTGGCAGTTTGCCACCGTCTCGATGGGTCTGGGGCCGATCATGGCGATCTACCAAGCCCGCTTCATGAAGTACCTGCACAATCGCGGCATCGCCAATACGGAAGGCCGCAAAGTGTGGGCCTTTCTCGGCGACGGCGAGATGGACGAGCCGGAATCGCTGGGCGCCATCTCGCTGGCCGGGCGCGAGCAGCTCGACAACCTGATCTTCGTAATCAACTGCAACCTGCAGCGCTTGGATGGTCCCGTCCGGGGCAACGGCAAGATCATCCAAGAGCTCGAGGGCGTCTTCCGCGGAGCGGGCTGGAACGTCATCAAGGTCGTTTGGGGCAGCAATTGGGATCCTCTGCTCGCGAAGGACAAGACCGGCCGGCTCGTCCAGCTGATGAACGAGTGCCTCGACGGCGACTATCAGACGTTCAAGTCGCAGGACGGGAAGTACGTGCGCGAGCACTTCTTCGGGCGCTATCCGGAGACGGCCGCGCTCGTCGCCGATTGGACGGACGAGGAGATTTGGCGCCTCCAGCGCGGCGGCCACGATCCGCGCAAAGTCTATGCGGCCTACGCTGCCGCCGCCGCGCATACGGGTCAGCCGACCGTCATCCTCGCCAAGACGATCAAGGGCTACGGCATGGGCACGGCCGGCGAGGCGCAGAACATCGCCCACCAGGCGAAGCACCTGGATCTCACCGCCGTGCGCGCCTTCCGCGACCGCTTCTCCATCCCCATCTCCGATGAGAAGCTCGCCGAGATCCCATTCTACCGGCCTCCGGAAGATAGTCCGGAGATGAAGTACTTGCGCGAACGGCAGCAAGCGATGGGCGGCAGCCTGCCGCAGCGCCGCCGCAAGTCGTTCGCGCTCGAGGTACCGCCGCTGAACGCGTTCGACGCGATCCTCAAAGGCACAGGCGATCGCGAAGTCTCGACGACGATGGCTTTCGTGCGCATTCTCAATGCGCTCCTCCGCGACAAAAACATCGGCAAGCGTGTCGTGCCGATCGTCGCCGACGAGTCGCGCACCTTCGGCATGGAAGGCATGTTCCGCCAGTTGGGCATCTACTCGCCCTTCGGGCAGCTGTACACGCCGCCCGACATCCAGCAACTGATGTACTACCGCGAGGATAGGCACGGGCAAATCCTGCAAGAAGGCATCAACGAGGCCGGCGCGATGTCGTCCTGGATTGCCGCGGCGACGTCGTACTCGACGAGCAACGAGCCGATGATTCCCTTCTACATCTTCTATTCGATGTTCGGCTTCCAGCGCATCGGCGATCTTGCGTGGGCCGCGGGCGACATGCGCAGTCACGGCTTCCTCATCGGCGGAACCTCCGGGCGCACGACGCTCAATGGTGAAGGTCTGCAGCACGAGGACGGGCATAGCCAAGTCCACGCCTCGTTCATCCCGAACTGCGTCTCGTACGATCCCACCTACGGCTACGAGTTGGCCGTGATCATTCGAGACGGCCTGCGGCGCATGTACGAGGAGCAGGAAGACATCTACTATTACATCACGGTGCTCAACGAGAATTACCGGCACCCTGAGATGCCGCCCGGGGTGGAAGAGGGCATCCTCAAAGGGATGTATCTCTTGCGCGACGCCGGCAAGACGGACAAGAAAAAGCCGCGCGTTCAGCTCATGGGCAGCGGCGCGATCCTGCGCGAGGTGCTTGCCGCCGCCGATCTGCTCGAGAACGACTTCGGCGTGGCGGCCGACGTGTGGAGCGCCACCAGCTTCAACGAGCTGCGGCGCGACGGTCTCAAAGCTCAGCGCTACAATCTGCTGCATCCCGAAGAGACGCCGCTGGTCCCATACGTGACGGCGTGCTTGGCCGATCGCAAGGGTCCCGTCGTCGCATCCACGGATTACATCAAGACGTACGCCGATCAGATCCGCGCGTTCATCGATCGACCGTACTACGTGTTGGGTACGGACGGCTTCGGACGCAGCGACTATCGCAGGAAGCTGCGAGAGTTCTTCGAGGTGGACCGCCACTTCGTGACGCTGGCCGCCCTCAAGGCGCTGGCGGACGAGGGAACGATCCCCGTGAAAACGGTCTCGGATGCGATCAAGAAGTACGGCATCGATCCGAACAAACCGAATCCGGCCATCTCGTAAAGCGTACAGGGAGAAGTGAGGTTGAGCGAGTCGATCGAGGTTCGCGTACCAGACATCGGCGACTTCCAAGGCGTTCCGGTCATCGACGTCCTGGTCAAGCCCGGTGACCGGATTCAAAAAGATGATTCGTTGATCACCTTGGAGTCGGAGAAGGCGACGATGGACGTGCCTTCGCCGGCCGCCGGAACGGTGGAGGCGCTGAAGGTCTCCGTCGGAGACAAAGTCTCGGAAGGCTCGGTCATCCTCACGCTGATCACGAACGAAGTCAGCCAGGCCCCGGCCGCGCAGGCCCCGGCCGCGCCCGCGCAGGCGGAAGCCGAAGTGCCTCCCGCGCAGGAGCACGTCGTCGAGGTGCGCGTTCCTGATATCGGGGACTTTCGCGACGTTCCCGTCATCGACGTGCTGATCAAGCCGGGTGATCGCATCGACAAGGAAGGGTCGCTGATCACGCTGGAGTCCGAGAAGGCCACGATGGACGTGCCTTCGACAGCCGCCGGAACGGTGCGCGACGTGCGCGTGAAGGTCGGCGACAAAGTTTCGCAGGGCTCCGTGATCGCCACGATCGCGACGACGGCCGCGGGCGCGCCGGCGGCGGGCGCGCCGGCCGCGGCACCTGCCGTGTCGGCCCCAGCGTCCGCTCCCGCTCCCGCTCCCGCTCCCGCTCCCGCACCGGCGCCTGTGCCGCCGGCCGCCGAAGCGCCGGCGGCGCCCCCTCCTCCCGCTCCGGGTGAAGGAATCGTTCACGCCAGCCCGTCCGTTCGCCGATTCGCCCGCGAGCTCGGCGTCGACCTCCGAAAGGTCTCGGGGAGCGGTCCCAACGGACGCATCACGCGCGACGACGTCCAGAACTTCGTCAAGCGCGCGCTTGCCGAGGGAGTGGCGGCCGCCGACGGTGTCGCCGCCTTGGGGATCGCGCCATGGCCGAAGGTTGACTTCGCCCAATACGGGCCCATCGAGCTCCAGCCGCTCTCGCGGATCAAGAAGATTTCCGGGCCGAATCTCCACCGCAACTGGGTGATGATCCCGCACGTCACCAACGCCGAAGATGCGGACATCACGGAACTCGAGGAATTCCGCCAAGCGCTCAACGCGGAGAACGCGAAGTCCGGCATCAAGGTGACGATGCTGGCCTTCGTCATCAAGGCCGTCGTTGCCGCGCTGCGACGTTTCCCCGAATTCAACTCATCGCTGGACGGCGATCAGCTGGTGCTCAAGAAGTACTACCACATCGGCTTCGCCGCCGACACGCCCAACGGGCTCGTCGTTCCAGTCCTCAAGGACGCCGACAAGAAGGGCGTGCTCGCGATCGCGCAAGAGACGGCCGCGCTGGCCGCCAAAGCCCGCGAGGGGAAGCTCTCGCTGGGCGAGATGCAGGGCGGAACGTTCACGATCTCCAGCCTCGGCGGGATCGGTGGAACCTATTTCACACCGATCATCAATGCGCCCGAGGTCGCGATTCTCGGCGTGTGTCGAGCCGCGATGCGTCCCGTGTGGAACGGCAAGGAGTTCGTGCCGCGATTGATCCTTCCGCTTTCGCTCTCGTACGACCATCGCGTCATCGACGGCGCAGCGGCCGCGCGTTTCAACGCCTACTTGGCGAACGTGCTGGCCGACATGCGCCGTGCGATGCTCTAGCGAACGAAAGGCTAGCCCGCAGGTGCTTCTTCAGGCCACTCGATGACGAGTGGCCTTCCCGTTTCGAGATACGTCTTCAGCCCGGAGAGAATCGGGTTCCACCCCGTCAACGTGCTCTTCGAAGTCTCTGTCTCGCCGGCGAAGTGCTCGTGCATCACGGTAAGCTTGCAGACCTCGCCCATTGGCGCGATTTCGTATGTGACCCGCGAAGGCGGATCGCGATCCTCCGCCGCCCGATAGCCGGCGTTGAACGTGTAGACGAGCTTGCGCGGCGGATCGCTCGCGACCACGTCGCCGAAGAGCATACGCTCCCCTTTCTCGTCGACGAAGTCGTAGGTCGAACCGGGTGTCCACTCGGAACGCACCACGCCTCCGTAAAAGTAATGCTTGGTCCTCTCCCCATTGGTGAGCGCATCCCACAACTTCTCGGGCGTCGTGCGGATGTAGACTTCGTACATGTGCCGCAGGGTCTCGCTCATTGCTCCTCCAGCTCTCGCTTCAGCTTCGTCAACGCGCGCGTCCAATGACGTGCGTACTTGCTCACCCATCGATCGTAAATATGTTGGATCGGAACGGGATTAAGGAAATGGTGCTTCTCGCGTCCCACGCGCCTGGTTGCCACCAGACCCGCCTCTTCGAGGATACGCAGGTGCTTCATGACCCCGAACCTCGTCATCTCCACGCCCTCACACAATTCCCCCAACGTTTGACCATCACGGTCCCGGAGCGCGTCCAGCAATTTACGTCGCGTAGGGTCGGCAAGTGCTTTGAACACATCGTCTAGTGTAGTGGCCCTCAAGTTCCCTTGCCCATCTCACACTCGGTCCACCCCAGGGCATCATTATACGTTACTGTTTGGTCACATGTCAAGACGCTGCAACCGGCCACGTGCAACCGGCGGTCTAGGCAGTACCATGAACATGATGCCGACTTTTGCCGTCCAGCGGGCGAGCGAACGCTACTTCGCCGATCACGGCTGGCTGAAGACGTACCACTCCTTCAGCTTCGCCGACTACCACGATCCGCGCAATCTCAACTGGGGCGCACTGCGCGTGTTGAATGACGATTTCATCGCGCCGGGAGCGGGCTTTCCGACGCATCCCCATCGTGACATGGAAATCATCACCTATGTTCTCGACGGCTTGCTGGAGCACCGCGACAGCATGGGCCATCACGGAATCGTGGGACCTGGATCCGTGCAATTCATGAGCGCCGGCACGGGCGTCCGTCACTCGGAGTACAATGCGTCTCCGGAGCGCCCGCTCCATCTCGTGCAAATGTGGGTGCTGCCGGGACAGATGGGAACGCCGCCTTCGTACGGTCAGGTCGAATACACGACAGGCGATCGTCTCAACCGCTGGCTCGTGGTCGCAAGCGGCAATGGAGATGTCGATGCGCGCGTGCGGCTGACGCAGCGCGCGACGTTCGCCGTCGCGCGCCTTGAGGGCGCGGAGCTGGAGCACCGCTTCGCTGCGGGGCGTCTGGGCTTTCTCTTCGTCGCGGATGGAGCGTTCGACGCCAACGGTCAGCCGTTGCGCGCGGGCGACGCCGTACGCATCGCCGACCTCGATCGTCTCACCATCCGCGGCACGGGTGAGCTGCTGTTGTGGGACATTCCTCCCCTCGCTTAACCCCGCCGAGGAATCGGCTCGATGGCGACTTTCTCCATTTTATCGCCCACGCGCACGTTCTGCACAACGCCGAGTCCTTCTGTAACCTGCCCGAAGACCGTGTATTGCCCGTCGAGGAAGCGCGCATCCTCGAGGCAGATGTAGAACTGCGAGCCGGCCGAATCGGGATTGGAGGCCCGCGCCATCGCGACCGTCCCTTGCAGGTGGGGACGTTTGTTGAACTCCGCCTTGAGCCGGTAACCCGGTCCACCCATGCCCGTACCTTCGGGGTCGCCGCCCTGGATCACGAAGCCGGGCTCGACGCGATGGAAGTTGAGTCCGTCATAGAACCCCGCGCGCGCGAGCTTGATGAAGGCCGCGACGTGCATCGGCGCATCTTTCGGATAGAACGCGAAGACGATGTCGCCGTGCGGCGTGGTAATGCGCGCCTGGAGGTGCTCGGCATCGGCGGCGAGCGTCGAGACTTCATCGAGGGTCGGCGGTTGATATGTGGTCGGCACGATGCTCTCCCTTTCTGCAACCCCGTGCGTTGCGCCGCACACTGCAACGGTCCCTTCCCGGATCGCTCGATGGGCCGTGGCGGCGTCGCAAAGAGCCATCTTCTCCTCTCGGCTGAGCCGCTTGAAGCGCGCCTCCAGACGCAACGCCTCGGAACGGTTTGCCACCTCCCAGCACGCCGCAAGCGTCACGGGGAGACGGGAACGCGTGTACCGCGCGCCACATCCCGCGGCGTGAGCGCGTAGCCGCCGTCCTACGTCCGTTGTCCAGCCCGTGTAGAGCGAGTCGTCGCAACAGCGCAGGACGTACACATAGGCGCGCCCTCGACTGTTGCCAAGCTCGGGGTCGGCCGGGGGCGACCCATCAGGCATGCATCTTCTTGATGGTGCCGTCAGGACGGAAGACATAGATGACGTACGCGTGTCGGATGCCCAGCATCTGCGTATAGACCACCTTCACATGCGTCCCGGGAGGCAGCTCGCTCATCGCGTAGGTCTCGATGCCGTTGGGGTCGGCGAGATGATGCGGGACCGATGCGATGAGGAACGTGAGATCTCGCTTTTGCGTCGGGCTATGAACGCGAAGGCTCTGTGCCGATGCGTGAACGACATAGCCCTCCCACACGCGAGTCGGCAGGTTGCTCGTACGGTCCTGTCCCGGGACGTCGGGCGGCGCGTGAGTGCGGGGATATCCGTGCTGACCTTGGCTTGGTGCGGTAGCAGTCGCTGCCGGCGACGGCGCCGGCGTCGCAACCGGAGGTACTTCCAGCGTCTGCTGCGCTCCGGCAGGGTTAGCGAACGCTAGCATTACCGGAAGTGTGAACGCTGCAACGAAGTGTGATCTAATCACGTTTGCGCCGTTCGCGGGCCACGAGGCCATGCCCTGCGGCGAAGAGAAGCGAAAGGTCTATGATGGCTCTTGAAACAACCGCAGGTCGCACGGCGATCTTTATCGATGGATGGAACTTTGCCCGCGTTACGTATGAGGGGCTCGGCATTCGCGTCGATTTCCGCCGGCTGCTATCGCTCCTCTGTGGCAGCACCTCGCTCGTGCGAGCGCGTTACTACATCGGTGAGTGGAGCGAAGAATCGTATGCGCTCTATGCGGCCGCGCGCCGTGCGCGCGGCCTCACCGTCGAACACCCGGACCCCGCGGAAGCGGAGCGTCGCCGTCGCGATCAACAGGGCTTCATCCGAATGCTCAATCGCAACGGCTATCAGGTCGTGCGCCGCGGCATGCGCGTTCACGTCGATGGCACGGTGAGGGCGGAGATCGGCATCGACCTCGCCGTCGACGCGCTCTGGATGGCCGACCATTGCGACCGGATCGTCCTGGTCATGGGTGACGCCGAATACGTGCCGCTGGTGCACGCCCTGGCGCTCAAGGGCGCGCGGGTCGTGATAGCTGGATCGCAATCGAATTGGGCCTACAACCATTCGGCGGAGCACCCGCGCCCGTTCCCGGGACGGGCTTCCGACGATCTCCTCGACGCGGCCGATGAGTTCATCGAGCTGCGGGACGCCGCTCGTGAGATCGAGCTCCACGACGAAACCCGGCGACCGGGCCGCGCGGCGACGCCCGCCGAGGAGCTCGAAGAGATCTCGAGCTCGAGCTAGGGTCTTTCCCGATGTTCGCCTCGCTCGCGCATACGCGCGAGCGAGGCCCGCGCGGCGCGGATGGTGAGCTCCACGTCCTCGAGCGTGTGCGCGGCGGAGAGAAACATCACTTCGTTTTGTGAAGGCGCCAGCAAAACGCCCTCTCGTAACATCTCGCGGTAAAACGCGGCGTAGGATGCCGCATTTCCCTCCTTGGCCTCGTCGTAGTCGCGGTGAGGCCGGTCGGCGGCGCGGAACATGAAGTCGACGATCGACTCGTCATGGACGACGGGATACCGCAACTCGAGCTCCCGCAAGACGTCGCGCAATCCCGCGGCGAGGCGCCCGCCGAGCGCCCGCATCCGCGGCAACAGCTCGACGTCGCTTTCGAGTACGTCGATCACCCGGTGCGCGAGCTCGACGCAGAACGGGTTTCCGGAGAGCGTCCCGCCTTGGAACACGGTGCCTTCCGGCGCAAGCACGCGCATGACGTCGGCGCGCCCGCCGAACGCCGCCAGCGGATAGCCTCCGCCGAGCACTTTTCCCAGCGCGGTGAGATCGGGGACGATGCCATACCGCGCCTGCGCGCCGCCGAGTCCCAAACGAAAGCCCGTGATCACTTCGTCGAAGATCAGGAGCGCGCCCAAACGCTGCGTGCGCTCCCGCAAGCCTTCGAGGAAACCAGGCAACGGATGGACGAGCCCCATGTTCGCGACTACGGGCTCCACCACGATCGCAGCTAGGCGCGAGCCGTGCGAGCGAAGCGCGGCATCGACGTGATCGAGATCGTTGTAGCGGCAGACGATCGTGTCACGCGCTACGCCCTGCGGAATTCCCGACGGACCGGCGCCCGCGGCATTGGCGGAGGCGCCGGCGTCGAGCAGGGCCTGATCAAAGTGGCCGTGGTAGTTGCCCGCGAAGCGTAAGATGGCGTCGCGTCCCGTGAAGCCACGCGCCACGCGGATCGCGCTCATCACCGATTCCGTGCCGCTGTTCGTGAAGCGCACGCGCTCCAGCGACGGCATGTGCGCGCGTAAGCGTTCGGCGAGGCGGACCTCCTCTTCGTGGGTGCAGCCGAAGAGTGTGCCGCGCGCGGCCACGGCGTCGAGATCGCGTGTGAGCGCGGGATGCGCATGACCCAACAGCAACGGACCGTATGCCATTAAATAATCGAGCAGTCGACGGCCGTCGACATCCACGACGTAGGCCCCCGATGCCTCGCGCACGATGACCGGTCCGCCGACGGGCTTGCCGGCACGCACGGGCGAGTCGACTCCTCCAGCCAACACGGACGTTGCGCGCCGCCAAATGTCGGCACTACGTGTCAGATCGAGCAACGGGAACTCCTTCGCGAAACGGGTGTGTCGGCTACACCGTCAACAGCGTCAGCGGACGCAAGCACGCGCGCTGAAAACGATCGATGGACGCTCGGTTGCCCTCGGCGACGATCGCGCCGGAACGCTCCGCCTCATCGAGCGTTACGTGCCCTGTGAGCACGTCGAGCCAGGCCGGCTCAGATCCGATGAGACGGGCGCTGGGTGCTTCCTCCGCGCTGCGGCCGACGAGGCAGCCGCCGTTCTCGAACGTGACGAACCACGCGCGACCGCCGGCGCAAATCTCCACCGTCTCTCGCGCGCCGCGCGCCGAGTCGATGTCATATTCGAACGGAAGGTTGAGCAGGCGCTCGTTGAGCGAATCGTCTTCATGGTGCTCGCTGCCGCAGACGTTCCAGCGGCGGCCCCAATCGGCCAATGCGCGGAGCACCGGTTGAAGACTCCATCCCTTCTCCGTCAGGTGATACTCTACGCGCGGCGGTACCTCGCGATACGACCGGCGGACGACGAGGCCTTCCGTCTCAAGCTGGGCGAGGCGTTGAGCCAAGAGATTCCGAGGGATGCCGTGGAGCCGCTCAACCAAGTCCTTAAAGCGGTTCGTTCCTTGGAAGAGCTCGCGGACCACTAATAGGGTCCACTTCTCGCCGAGCATCTCCAGCGTTCGTGCGATCGGACACTCCTGTCCATAGCCTCGAGCCATATCCGTACCCCCAGACGCGGGCTCGTCCAGGGTCTCCATCCAGTTCCTGGAAACCGTCCCCGCACACGAGGGGGACGGCATGCAAGCGTCATTCAGACTTTAGTCTGAATGACATAAAAAGTCAACTATGTTCAACTATCGACGATTCTTTCATGCAACCTTTAACGATCTTAAGTTGAGCACTATTGACAGTTTACATTTTGATACTTAGGATGGAGGCAGAGAAACGCGGCTGTTCATCCCTTCTGGTCTTGGCTTTGGAGGGGTGGAGCTTGAGGGAGACACGTCAACATGGATACCCCGGCCGAGAGCCTTACCGTCACGGCCCTTCCCCGCGTCGTTGACGGGCTGACGGCGGCTCGACTCAAGAAAACGTTCCGCAATCACGTAGATAGCGGGCGTTTTCTCCATATCGTCGATATGCTGCAGGTGGAGCTGCTCGACTCGACAGGGTTAGGCGCGCTCATCGCAGCGCTTCGGTCGGTGCGGGAAGTCGGCGGTACCGTTCGGCTCGTGGCGACCAACCCTCAGATCCTAAAGATCCTTCATCTCACCGGGCTCGACAAGATCTTCACCATCCACGCCTCGCTCGAAGAGGCGCAAGACCAGTTCGCTCAGGCAACGGTCCGGAACTCCGCGTAACGGCTATAGCCATTCCTGCAACCGGCGCGCGCCTTCTATCAGCCGGGGACCGGGGCGCGCGAAGTATTGGCTGCCGTCGATGATGCAGACGGCTCCGTTCCGGACGGCGCGTAAGCGTTGCCACTCCGGTCGCTGAGCGATTCGCGCCACCTCGCGCTCGATCGTCGGAACGTCCATCCCGCAGGGCGCCGCTAGGATGGCATCGGGGTCGGCGTGGGCGATCTCATCCCAGGTGATGCGATGCGCGTCGCGCCCCGGCGCCCCGAGCACAGGCTCGACGCCGACGGCCTGCAACAGCTCGGGATTCCAATGGCCCGGATTCATCGGCGGATCGATCCATTCGAGGAACAGCACTCGCTTGCGCGGCAGCGTCGCGGCCCGGCGTCGCATAGCATCGAGCGCCTCTCGGAACTCTCGGCATAGCTCGTGCGCCCGTTGACGCGCGCCTACCAGCTCGCCGAGCGTCATGAACGTGTCCAACACGTCGTCCAGGGAGTGCGGATCCAGGGAAACCACGCGCGCATCGTGCGTCATGCGCTTCACGGCCGCGCTCACTTCCGTGTAGGAGACGGCGCAGACGTCGCAGAGCTCTTGCGTCACGATGAGGTCGGGCTTCAGGCGATCCAGTTGCTCACGATCGAGCAGATAGATGGAGGAACCGCTGTGAAGCGCCGCGCGAACGTGGCGATCGATCTCGGCGGAAGAGCGTCCCTGCTCCAAGGCATTCGCCGTCACTCGCGGCAGCGCGCGCGCCGCTTCGGGATAATCGCACTCGTGGGTGACGCCAACGACCTCGTCGCCGACACCCAGGGCGAACAAGATCTCCGTGGCCGAAGGGAGCAGCGACACGATGCGCACGGCCCTCGCGTTCGGCCTCGCGCCGGGCGGCCCCTACTCACGACAGGGGTTCACTGCCCGGCAAGATAAGCAACCCTCGTGATCGGAAGTTCGTGTGTTACGACGCCGGCTGCTTGAGCGTCTCGATCGATCTCGGCCAACGGTCATCGCCCTGGTGGCCCCGGCCGGTTACGGCAAGAGCACGCTGGCGCGGCAGCATGTGGAGCGGCGTACCGAACGGCCCGGCGACGGCCGGCCCGCCGCTGGCTGGTGCGACTGCACGGCCATCGGCACTCCGCTCGAATTTTGCCAACGCATCTTGACGGCGCTTGCCGATGAAGATCCGTCGCGTGCGCCCGGTCTCGCGCAGCTCTCGTTATTAGTCGCGGCAAGCCCTTCCGCCGCCGGACAGCTGGATCTCGCGCTCGAGGCGTGGGCAACGCCTTGCGACGACGCGATCTTCGTCTTCGACAACGCCGAGCATTTGGATGCCCGGCCTGCGCTTCTCGAAGTCCTCGGGCGGCTGCTTGCCGAGCGTCCCCGCCGACGTACGATCCTCATTTGCTCGCGCGCGCCGCTGCGCATCAGCCTGACGCGATTCGCCGCGCCGCACGAGATCGCCGTCATGTGCGCGGACGATCTGGCCTTCGATCGCGACGAATTGGAACGCGTCTTCGCGGAGGCGGGCGTCTCCGGCTCGCCGGCCCAGCGCGCGGCGGAGCTCTCACGAGGATGGCCCATTGCTGCGTTGCTGCTGGCGCGCTTCGCGCGCGAGCGTCGTCTGGACGCCCTGCTGGACCGACTCGACGACGTCGCATTCGAAGAGCTCCATCAGTACCTCGCTGAGCACGTGCTTGGATCGTTGTCGCCACCCGCGTATGACGCGCTCGTCGCGTGCGCGGCGATTCCATCTCCCCGCCCCGAGGACATAGCTCTCGCGCTCGGCGAGAAGGCGGGCGTCGTGCTCCGCGAGCTTGCCTCCGTGCCGTTTCTTCGAACGATCCAGCCCGACGTCTACGATCTCCACCCGCTCGTCCGCGCGACCCTGCTGGCACGCGAAAGCGGACGTGTCGACGCATTGCTGCGCGCGGCGGCCGGCGGATGGCGCAACCGCGGAGATCCCCTGCGGACGGCGCAGATGTTGCTCGCGGCGGACGATCGAGAAGGCGCCGCCGCGGCGCTCCACGAGATCGACATCGTCGCCGAACGCACACCTTCCCTTGCCTACATGCAGGTGCTGGCGGCGCTCGACGACGAGATCGTGGCACGGTATCCGCGTCTGTGGTCCACCACAATCCTGATGCGCCGTTACTGCGTGGATGCCGCCGCCCTGTTCGAAGAGGTCGAACGGCAATGGGTGACGCAGCGACTAGGCCTGCCTCCGCAGTTGCTCTTCTACCTCCATTGCTTTCGCATCGCGATGGGCATCGACGCCGGTCGGCTGGAGGAGACGCGCGCCGTTGCAGAAGCATACCTGCGCGAGTACCGGGTTCCCGAGTTCCCGCTCACCGTCGATCAAGCCGCCGCGGCGTCATTTCCGTGGATCTTCGATATTCTGCTCGGGCGCTTGACGGGACACGAGGAGACGTTGGCCCATTGCCTTCCGCTCACGGAAGACTCCGACATCCTTTCCCTCACGCGCCTGACGCTGCGCGCGTCGTTCGTCGAGCGTCCGCTCGCCCAGCGCGATTCGGAGCGCGCCGTGCTCGCCGAAGCCTTACGCCGCGCTCGCAGTTCCGGGCTGTACAACCACATCGCGCTCGTGTTGGCGGAGATCATTACCGGCGCTTGGCTGGCCGGCGAGGACGATACGGTCCTCGAGCATCTTCCGCAGCTCGATGCCTGCGTGAGCCAGCAAGGCGTGCACGGCTTCTCCTTCCTTCTCGCATGCGCGAGCGGCCGCATCGATGCGCAGCCCTGTCGCGCGGAGACACCCTACTGGCGCACCTGGGGGCACCTCATGGCCTGCGCTCAGTCGGCGACGCGGGAGCAGGCGGTCGACCACGCGCAAGCGGCGCTCGCCGAGGCTGAGCGGTCGAACATTCCTTTCGTCCGTCTCCTCGCGCGCATCGCCCTCGCCGAAATCGCTCCCGAACGCCAGCCTATGTTAGCCGTGGCGGTCCTGACCGATGCGCGGCGGATCGAATCCCCCGCGCTGCACGCCGCCGGCGAGGCGTGGCGTTCGCGAGAGCAGACGCAACACGCGCTCTCGCCGTTCGTGCAGCGCTTCAGAGAGCTTCGCGAGCGGGCGGGCGGGGTCGAGCTCTCCGTCGAGCTGTTCGCGGGACGCGTGCAGATCGCCGGACGAGCGGTCCCGTTGCGCGGGCGCGAGCTGCAGCTCATGCTCGCCGTCGCCCGGCAACCGCGCCCGATCGCCACCGGCGATCTCATCGATTTGCTGTGGCCCCATCTCGACAGTGCGGCCGCGCAGAACACGCTCAACGTCACGTTTCATCGCTTGCGCCGCGCGCTCGGCACCGAGCGCGCCATCTTGCGCACGCCGAACGGTCTGCGTCTCTGCGCCGGCGCCCGCGTCGATCTTTGGGACGTCGAGGCGCTCTTGGAACGGCTGCGCGGCGCGCCCACGGACCTTCTTCCGCAGCATCGTGAAGAACTGCGCCGCATCATGCAGCTGCTCCGCACCGGACGGCCGAATGCGTTGCTGCACTGGGAGTGGTTCGAGCCGAGCGAGCGGCGAATCTGCGAGCTGGGCCGCGAGGTGGCCGAGCGTCTCGCACTCGACGCACTGCGCCGCGGCGCGACGGATGAAGCGCTCGAGGCGGCGCGCACGATGATCGGCTACGACTCCTGCGATGAAGTCGCGCGCGAGCTGGCCATCCGCGCCCTGTTGGTGGCGGGAAATCGAGCGGGTGCGCTGCGCGAGCTGCGCAACTACCGCGAGACGCTGGCGCGCGAACTCCAGACGACGCCGTCGAGCGCGCTCTTGGCGTTGGTTCAGCAAGACGTCGGCCCCGGCGACGAGATACGAACGGCGCTTCAGTAGAGCATGCCGGACCGGCCCCTAGGGCGATGCCCCGCGCGCCAACGCCCGCACGTCGCCAGCGCAAAGGAGCGGTTATCGCGTTTGCGAGGCGAGGAGGCCGAGCGCCCGCCCACGCCTCGTACCGGCACCGTAGCGCGAAACGCCGGGTGCTCGACGCGGGGACTGGCCACCCCCCGGCGGCGAAAGAACAATGGTTATGTCTTCCAGCATTGAGATCACCCCGCAAACGAAGATCAACGCCTTGGTCGAGGCGATGCCCATCGCCGCGGACGTGCTGCGTAAGTTCGGTCTTCACTGCGGCGGATGCGGGGTCAACAAGTACGAGACGGTCGAGCAGGGCGTCAGCGCCCACGGCTTGCGGATGGAGCCGGTCCTGACGGCGCTGAAACAAGCGCGCTTGACGGGCCGCGTCCCGCAGATCAGCCACGAGGATACCATCCCGCTGCGTCGCGCCCCGGGCGAATTCAACCGTCGCGCGAAGATCCAGCATGTGATCCCCATCATGTCCGGCAAGGGCGGCGTCGGCAAGTCGATGACCACGTCGCTGCTTGCCGTCGCGCTGCGCCGCAAGAACCATCGCGTCGGCATCCTCGACGCCGACATCACCGGCCCGTCGATACCGCGCTTCTTCGGTCTCACCCGCCCTCTCGGCTTACAAGAAGACCCCAACGCTCCGCCCCCTCCACCGGGCCAGCAGCCCAAGGCCTTGATGGTGCCGGCCATGACGCAGACGGCCATTCAAGTGGTAAGCTCCAACCTGTTGACGGAAAAAGAAGACCAGGCAATGATCTGGCGCGGTCCGATCGTGGCCGGCGTCATCCGTCAGTTCTACGAGCAAGCGCTCTGGAACGATCTGGACTATCTGCTGATCGACCTTCCCCCCGGCACGAGCGACGCGCCTCTCACCGTCCTGCAATCGCTGCGCGTGGACGGCGTGGTGCTGGTGACGATGCCGCAGCGCCTGGCGACGATGATCGTGCGCAAGGCCGCCAATCTCGTCGCGCAGCTGCACAAGCCGGTGATCGGCGTCATCGAGAACATGTCGTACTTCGAAGCGCCCGATACCGGCAAGCGCTACGAGATCTTCGGCCCATCGTATGCCGATCACGTGGCAGAGCTCGCCGACGCTCCCCTGCTGGCACGTCTGCCGATCGATCCGACCGTCGTCGAGTATGCCGACCATGGACGAATCGAAGACGTGGAAGGGCCGCTCTACGACGCGATGGCGCAGAGCTTGCTCCAAGCGCTCGAGCGGATCCCGACAACCAAGGAAACGATCTCCCTCATCTAGCGAAACGCTGCGATGGTATGGCGTAAATCGGAGACTCCCTAATAGCTGGGGGGAGTTGAGACGGCCAGGAACCGAACACGCTTGCGCGTTGGGTTCTCCCAGCGGTGCGGCGCCGTGGCGGCATAATAGATGGCATCGCCCTCTTCGAGCTCGTAGCGGCCATCGGTGCCGATGTGATAGACGAGCGACCCGTGGAGCACCATGACGAACTCTTCGCCTTCATGCGTGATGGCGGCGCCGCTGGTTCCCTTCGGCGGAACTTCGATGATCGTGGGCTCCATCTTCACGTTGCGCGCGTCGACGAGAAACTCTTGAACGACGTCGCCCGTCTCCGTCACGTTGCGCACGGCTTGACGGCGTTTCCCGGCGCGCGTCACCATCACGCGGCTGCGAACCTCATCCAGCAGAAAGTCGACGACGGGCATGTCGAGCGCGTTTGCGACGCGCATGAGGTCGACGACCGTCACGCGATCGAGCTTGCCGTTTTCCATCCGGCTCAGAAAGCTGACGGAAAGCCCCGTCTTTGCCGTCACTTGCTCGAGGGTCATGCCCAGTTCCAGCCTCCGGCGCTTGGCGATGCCGCCCCCTCGGCGCAGCGCCGCCAGCTCCGCTTCTCGGGCAGGGGACAAAAAAGGCGCGGGCTTTTGCTTCTTTGGCACTCTCGTCCTCCTTCAGCACATCCATGCGTTGACAAAGACGGTCAGGTCGGCTCGGGCCAGCCGTATGCGCCGATCAGCGGCACGAACAAGCAGCGGCCCAGCGATTCGTCCGTAAAGCGATTGCGCACGCGCGTGATGCGCAACAACCGCTGCTCGCTTTGGTCGCCAACCGGGACCACGAGGCGTCCTCCGTCGCCCAATTGGTCGAGAAGCGGTCGCGGTACGCCGGGCGCCGCCGCCGAGACGAGGATGGCATCGAACGGGGCTTGTTCGGGAAGCCCGAGCGAACCGTCTCCTTCCACGATGGTGACGTTCCGCACGCCCAGCTCGTCGAGAATGCGCCGTGCCCGAACGGCCAACGTCGCTACCCGTTCGACGGCGTAGATCTCCGCGGCGAGACGCGCCAGCACCGCTGCCACATAGCCGCTTCCGACACCGATCTCCATCACGCGATCGTTCGGCACGAGGCGCGCCACCGTGAGCATCGTCGCGACCATGCTGGGCTGGGAGATCGTCTGGCCCTCGCCGATCGGCTGCGCGCGGTCGAGATAGGCCAGCATCCCGATGCTGCGGGGGACAAAGCGGTGTCGCGGCACGGCCGCCATCGCGTCGAGCACCTCCGGATCTCCCGCCCCCATCCGTCGCAGGCGCGCGTCGAGGAGCTGCGCGAAGATCGTCGCGACGTCACGCATGGCCGTCCACACTGAAGAGACGGCGCCCGTCACCCCACGTCTCCACCACCCGCGATCGGGCGAACGAGGCCTGCGCCAGCGGATCCCCCTCGAGCACGACGAAGTCGGCGGCGAACCCCGGTGCCAAGCGCCCCGTTCGCGACTCCGCGTGACCGAGCCGAGCGGCATGATACGTATACATCGTCAGCGCTTGCGCCGGCGTAAGGCGTTCTCCCGGTTCGTGATGGGCCACGCACGCCTCCATCCCCTCCAGCGGCGCGAGACGGCAGACGGGACTATCGTCACCGCCGGCAACGACGACGCCCGCGCGGAAGAGCGTTCCCAACGGATTCATCGCGCGCCGGCGCGCGCGCCCGAGACGCCGCTCGTACATGCCTCCATCGCCGCCCCATGCGGCGTCGAACTGCGGCTGCATCGAAAGATGGATGTTCATGCGCGCGCAGCGCTCGATCTGTTCTCGCGAGAGGAGCTCGGCGTGCTCGATGAAATGGCGCGTGCGCCGCGACGGCTTGCCGCCGAGTACCTGCTCGATCGCCGCGATGATCTGCTCGATGGCACGATCGCCGATCGCGTGAACGCCGGCGGAAATGCCGCGCTCCTCCGCAGCGCGAACGTACGCGACGACCTCCTCGTCATCGTGGAAGAGCGTTCCGAAGCCGCCGGCGTCGGCGTACGGCTCTTCGACGGCGGCCGTCCGGCTGCCGATGGAGCCGTCCAGAAAGACGTCTCCTCCCACGTAGGGCAGACCCAGCTGCGCTGCGATCTCGACGTCCAGCGTGCAGAGCTTCCAATGAACCTTCTCGGCCAGCTCCGGCGCGATCTCGCGCGCGATCGCGGAGATGGCTTCAATCTCGCCGGCGAAGGCCTCGCGACCCTCGAAGCCCACGAGCTGCACGTGCAGATGGAGCGCGCCTTGACGGAGCGCCTCTCGTAACGCGCGTCCCTCGGCTTCCCGCCGCTCGCCCTCGGGAATGGCCGCCATGAACGCCGTTTGCGCAAGCCAATTGGCGTCGCCGAACAGGCGGCCCGTCGGCGCGCCGTCCGCACCGCGCTCGATCCCTTCCGTCGTCGGCGGAAGGTTGAGCCAAGCCAGCGTCTTGCGATTCACGATGCAGGAGTGGCCGTCGATGCGCACCAGCATCGCGAGGCGGTCAGGGAACGCGGCGTCGAGGGGCCGGGCATCGGCCTCGCGGCCATCGTTCCAGCGCGCATCGTCGAACTGTCCGGCAAAGATCATCGGACCGCCGGAAAGCGCGCGCACGCGCCGTTCGAGCTCCTTGTAGCTGCGCACGCCGTCGAGATTGCGCTCCCCGAGAAACCAGCCCGTATCCGTCAGATGGAGATGACTGTCCGCGAACGCCGGCAACAGCGTCCTTCCCCCGAGATCGATGGTCTTCACGCCCGCGCCCACGATCCCGTCCCCGACCGCCGCGATGGATCCGCCCACGACGATGAGCTCGGCGAATCGGCGGTACTCGCCGGACGCTAGGTCGAGCGCGTAGATGCGGCCGTTGGTGAAGGCAAATCGCTCGCTCATCGCCGCGGGCTTCTCGTCTGGCCGGCTCGAGTCATCGGTGCCCGCTTATCTTACGGGCGAGCGCTCCCTTGGCAAGCATCGAGCGCTCCATGGAGGCGGCGATCGCGTCCCAGCTCTGGCCTCGCGCCATCGCCGCCGCCGCGTCTCGGTGCGCTTCCCGAGGCACGTGGACGCACGCCCTCGCGAATGCATCGGGCGTCTCCGCCACGGTGACGAGATCGCCGTAGACTTCTACGACGTCGGGCACGGGCGTCGTGACGACGGGTTTTCCGCCGGCAAAATACTCCAGGAGCTTCGTAGGCGAGATGTTGCGGGTCGACTCGTTGAGCGCGAACGGCATCAGCGCGACGTCGATCCCGGCGATCCACCGAGGCAGCTCCCTGTACTCGACTTGACCCGCGTAGTGAATGTTCGCGCCGGACGGCAACGCGCGGGGATCGATCTTCGCGACGGGACCGACCAGCACGACATGAGTCTCCGCAAGCGTCGCCAAGCGGCGAACGATCTCGTAGTCGATGCGCTCGTCGATCACGCCGATGTAACCGAGAATGCGCCCTCGCAGGGGCGCCAGCGCGCTGCTCCGCTCGACGGCGCGCGCGGCGGCGAAGCGCGCGAACTCCACGCCGCTCGGGAGACAGTGCACCTTCGGCCCGTACTTGGCCCGCGCCCGATAGAGCGAGCGCCCCCCGCAGAACACGACGTCGGCCCGCTCCAGCAACGCCCGCTCGCGCTCTCGCATCTCCCTCGGCGCGAAGGCGAACGACGAGAGATCATCCATACAATCGTAGACCAGCGTCGCTTCGGGAAACGCGTCGGCCAGCTCGAGCATCATCGGCGTGTAAAGCCACATCGCCGGATCGACGGCGCCGAGCCGACGCAGCCGCGCGCGCACGACGTCGATTGCCCCCGGCGCGATCCGAGAGGCAAGGTAGGGACCATCCGCGTCGACGATCGGACGAATGACGGTGAGGTTGGGCACGGGTTGCTCGACGTCGAAGCGACTGGGACCCGACGTGAAGAGCGGCTCCTCGAGGACCACGACAGGATACCGGCGCGCCAAACGCGTCAGCAGATGATGCGGCCGCTGATAGACGCCGCGCCAACGGAGATGGAGTCCGACGACGATCGCGTCGATCACGCCACTGCTTCGCGAGTCAAGCGCGCGTCCGTCTCCCACCATCCGGGTTCGTACGCCGGCGCGTCCTCGCCGCGCGCCAACCGCTCGACGAGATCGGCCACCGCCGTTCGGCGCGGTTGCTCGCCGGCGGCGGCAAGGGTGAAGATGCCGTCCTCGCGCCAATCCTCTCGCCGCATCAGCAGCGAGTGCCAATCCACCATGCCGAACGCCGCCCACGCACCGACGGCGCGGATCGCGACACCTTCACCGCGCAGCGCGCGCGCATCGCGCCAACGCTCGGCGAGCCAGCGGCAGCGCTCCTCCTCGTTTCCATCGAGGTGGACTTCCGAAATCGCCATCGGCAGACCGAGACGCTCGTACGCGGCGCGCAGCAACGGCCGCGGTGAGATGCCTTCCTCCCGGACGTAGACGGCGGCGACGTCCGCGGCATATGGTCCGCCGCGATCGAGCAGCGCGCGCTCCGAGTGCGGGTAGTAGTTCCAGCCCATAAGGTCGGGCGGCGTCGCGTGCTCGGCCAGCCAGGCGAGCTCACCCCGCGCCACGCCGCAGGTTCTCGTGAGGTACGCGAACATCGCATGCCCGGGAACGATGCGCCCCATCAGCAACTCGACGGAGAGGAACGAACGCTCGCGTTGATGGGCGGCATACTCCACATGGGCCATGTCGCCATGGAAGCCTTGCAGGTCTTCCGTCAACACGAGCTTCGCCTGGGGATTGACGCGCCGAATCTCCAGCATGGCGCGCACGATGGCGCGCGCTTGATTGGCGACGGCGCGGCCGAACGCGCGATGGTCCCACACGGCATTGGGATACCAGTGGCCGTAGAGCGTCGAGAAACGCGCCGTCGTCAGCGGCTCGTTGATGGGCGTCCAGCGCTCGACCCACGGAAAACGCTGGGCCACCGCGCGCGCGTAGCGCGCAAGGTATTCCGGAAAGAGCGGATCGACGAGGCTGGTGTAGTCGGGACCGCTGCCATGGTGGAGCAGCGTAACGATCGGCTTGACGCCCAGCTCGCGCAAGCGCGCGAGTCGCGGCTGCGCCCATGAGAAGTCGGCCTCGGCAGGATCGTCCGGCGCAGTCTTCTCCCAGAGCACGGGATAGCGCACATGCGAGATGCCGAGGCCGGCCAGCAGGTCGATGTCGCCCGGTCGCGCGTCATGCCCCGTCTCCGCCAATTGATCGCGGCGCGTCACGCGATCGATGCGCGCCACCGTCGGTTCCGGCGACGCCCAGATCTCGAGGGGGCCGCCGGGGTCGCGCGAGAGCGTCACCGCGCCGCCCGGTGCGGCCGCGTGGCCAACCACGTCGCCAAGTCTGTCCTGTGCGTGACGCGCTCACCGCCGCTGAGCTCGCGGCGGAGCTCGCCAAACGTGCCGAAAGCTTCGGCGAACGCGTCGTGCTTGTGGATCGATTCGTAGTTGATCTGCGTTGCAGCGATGAACGTGTCGTCGGGAAAATCGGCGTACATGTCGAGAGCGCGCGCAAGGATCCCACGCACGACGTCCTCGACGAATTTGGGATTCTGGTGCGCCTTGTTGACGATGAAAAACTCGTCGGGGCGTTTCAACAAACCGTAGGTCTCGCTCGACATCGAGTTCTCCACGATCTCGACCAGCGATTCCGGATGGACGCTCTCTCGCGTACCGTCGGCCATCCCGATGAGCACCGTTCCACGCCCGCGTTGGTTGTGCGTGGCGACGGGCAGCGCGTCGAGGGCGCGATTGGCTTCTTCTTCATTGAAGCCCGCGTCCAGCAGCGCGTGCAGCGAATGCTCGCGCACCATCAACTGGGCGCACGGACATGCCGTCATGCCTTCCGCTTCAACGCCGACGGCGCGGCGGACCGACGGCTCACCCGCGCGCGAGGAACGCGCATCGGCAGCGGCTAGACCCACGAGCGTGTACATCTCCTCACCGCGCTTGCCGGAGACGGGCGTCCAACGCTCGAGGCCGAAATCGGCGCGCAAGCGAACCTCCGCGCGAAGGGCGCGCTGCGAGACGACGATCTCGCGCGCCACCTGCCCCGTGAGATCCTCGATGCGCGGCGCCGACTCACTGCGCGAAAGCACTTCGAGCAACGCTTCCTCCAACAACTCGGAGAAGCGCGACATGTGCACGCCGGACTGCTCGGGACGCAAGTCGGCCACCATCGAGAACTCGCCGTTGAAGACTCGTTCGCGTCCACCGACCTGAAGGCGCAAAATGCGCCGCACGGACGAGACGCCGACGCGATCCAGCGAGAGGCGCACCTCCGGCTCTTGGTTTTGGCGATCCATTTGAAAATGCAGGCTGCGCGACTGGCGCTCTATGCCCTTGCGATCGACGGCCGCCGCCAGCTCGCCGATCCTGCGTCCGCTGCGCGGCTCACGCACGTCGTTGGCGATCTCCGCCAGCGGCACGAGATTGTACGGGCGCTCGGCGAGATACGGATGCGGCACGGCGAAACGCCCGAAATCGGCGATGCGATCGGCCCAGAGCAAGATGTCGATATCAATGCAGCGCGCGGACGTCGGCGCCTTCACACCGATACCGAGATCGCCGCGCTGGCGTCCAACGGCTTCCTCCACGCGCCGCAGCGCATGCTCGAAGGCCAACGGCTCGAGATCGGTCTCCACTTCGACGGCGGCGTTCAGGAACGCGGGACCGGCCACGGCGCCGAACGGCTCCGTTTGGTAGTATGCGCTCACGCGCGTGATGCGGGCGTAGGCGCGCAGCTTCTGCAAAGCCTGAAGAATATTGGCCTGGCGGTCGCCGAGATTCGAGCCGAGACCGAGGTAGACGGTGTCCATGACGAGCTATGACCCCACTGCGCGTTCCGTTTGTTGCAAGCCGGGCATCTCCGCTACCTGAACGAGCCCCCTCTTGCATTCCGAAGCAAGAGCCTCCAGCATGCGCACGAGTCGCACGGTGAACTCGACGTCGTGGGCCCGTATGATGCGAGCGCCCGCGATCACGCCGGCAGCGGCGACGGCGGCGCTGGGAGCGAGCAGCTCCGTCGCGGGCAACGCGAAGATACGGCCCATGAAACTCTTGCGCGAGGCGGCAACGAGCACCGGATAGCCCAGCACCAAGAGCTCTTCGAGACGATCCACGATGGTCAAGTCGTCGTGCGGCTCTTTTCCGAACTCGAGGCCGGGATCGACGATCAGGGACTCCGCATGCACGCCCGCCGCAAGCGCCGCGTCACACCGCTCTTTGAGAAAGCGCACGATCTCCGCCGTCACGTCGCCATAGACGTACGATTCCGGCTCGCGAACTTTCAACCGCCCTTTCAGGTGCATGATGACGTCACCCGCGCCGTACGCCGCGCAGACGGAAGCCATCTCCGGATCGGCGTTGCCGCTGCAGTCGTTGACGATGGCCGCGCCCGCCTCCAGCGCGGCGCGCGCAACGCCCGATCGCACGGTATCGACGGAGAGGGGCACGCCGGGAAAGCGGCGCACGAGCGCCGAGACCACCGGCACGACGCGCTCGATCTCCTCGACTTCGCTCACGGGCGGCGTCTTGTGGTTGTATGATTGGCCCCCGACGTCGATGATGCCGGCGCCTTCGCCAATCATCTGCTCGGCGCGCGCCAACGCGCGATCGACGCCGGCGTAACGTCCGCCGTCGTAAAACGATTCCTGCGCGACGTTGAGGATGCCCATGACGACGGGGCCTTCCAAATCGACGGTGAAACGCGTCGCGCGCAGCCGGCGTGCCGGCGTGGCCACGCGCCGGATGGCTGCGGCCGCCTCGGCGAAGATAAGGGCCGCCTCACCGGCAGCCTCGCGTTCCGCGGCCTCGAATTGCGCGATCGTGCCCGCGATCTCCAGCGCGCCGTTTTCGCGCCGGATCGCCAACCCCGACGCCAGCGCGCCCGAGGCGACCGCGGCGGCAAGATCGTCACGGAGCCCATCGAGGGCGACGGCTCGGGCGAACGTCGCGGAGGAGAGCGAGCCGCGACGCGTGCGCGCGGCCGACAGCGTGCGAACGAACATGGGAGGCATCCTTATTCGGGAGAGCAGAGAAGGCCCCCTTGGCCGGCGAAGAGCCAGCCCGTGGAGAGCACGACGACCCGGTTCGACGAATGCGAGGCACGACGGTATCTCGAGCGCTATGCCGCGCACGGCGAGGCGCTGGCGCTCCGTGTCTACACCTCGCGCCTCATCGGAGCCGACCCGGCGCTCGTGCTCCACGGGGGCGGCAACACCTCGGTGAAGGCCGTCGCGCAGGACGCCGTCTATGGAGAGGTTGAGGTGCTCTACGTGAAGGGCAGCGGGTGGGATCTCGCCTCGATCGAGCCGGCGGGCTTTCCTGCCGTGCGCCTCGCTCATCTGCATGCGATGCTCGCATGCGACGACCTCAGCGACGAGGAGATGGTCAACCAGCTGCGCACGCATCTGCTCGATCACCGTTCGCCAAATCCGTCCGTCGAAGCGCTGTTGCACGCGCTGCTGCCGGAACGATACGTCGACCATACCCATGCCGACGCGATTCTCGCGCTCACGGATCAACCGGACGGCCTCGAACGCGCGCGCAGCCTCTTCGGCTCGGACGCCCTCGTCTTGGAGTACTGCATGCCGGGCTTCGCGTTGGCCAAACGCGTGCAAGCGGCGTTACGCGATCGCTTTGCGCCCTCCACGATCATCTTGGCGAAACACGGCATCTTTACGGCCGGACGGACGGCGCGCGACTCGTACGAGCGGATGATCGAAGCGGTGGAAGCCGCGGAGCGTGAAGTCTCGCGCGGTCGTCCGATCGCGCTTTCGTATTCCGTCCCGCCCGACGCGGAACGGCGCAGGTGCGTTGCCTTGGCGCTGCGCGGCGCCCTTACGGCCCGCGGCATGCGCATGATCTCGACGTGGTGCGAAGACGCCCGGACGCTGGCCTTTGCATCCCACGAGCGCGTCGCGGATCTTTGCTCGCGCGGGCCCATCACGCCTGATCACGTGTTGCGAACGAAGCCTTGGCCCATGGTCGTCGATCTCCGTGACGGAGAAGAGCCGCGCGCGGCGATCGAGCACGCCCTCGATCTCTACGGCGAACGGTATCGGCGTTACGTCGCCGACGGAATCGCGCGGGTCGGGACGCGCATCCCGCTCGACGCGCTTCCGCGCCTGGCCGTCATTCCCGGGCTGGGCATCTGCGCGTGGGGGGCGAGCAAGAGCGATGCCGTCATCGCCAAGGAGATCGCCGAACATACGGCGCTCACGATCCTGCGCGCCGAAGCGCTCGGCCGCTATGCGCCGATCGATGCGCTCGAGATCTTCGCGATGGAGTACTGGTCGCTGGAGCAAGCCAAGCTGAAGGCCGGCGCACGGACGGCGGGAGCGCTCGACGGGCGGATCGCCCTGGTGACCGGCGCCGCCGGCGGCATCGGGCTTGCCGTCGCGCGCAACTTCGCGCGGCACGGTGCCCACGTGCTGCTCGTCGATCAGGACGAAGCGGGGCTGGCGAATGCGCGCGAAGCGTTGAGCCCGTACGGTGCCCGCCTCGCCTTTGCCGCGTGCGACGTCACCGATTCGCATGCCGGAGCCGCGCTCGTGCGCGACGCCTGCGACGCCTTCGGCGGTCTCGACATCGTCGTCAGCAACGCGGGGATCGCGCCGTCGGGATTGCTGCACACCAAAGATGGCGAAGCGGCGCTCTCACGTTCGCTGGACGTGAACTTCCACGCCCACCAGCGCGTGGCGCGAGCGGCATTCGAAACATTCGTGGCGCAGGGCATCGGCGGTGTCTTGCTCTTCAATCTTTCCAAGCAAGCCTTCTCGCAATCTCCCGGATTCGGTCCGTACGGCGTGGCGAAGACGGCGGCGCTGGCGCTGATGCGCCAATACGCGATCGATGGCGGGCGTTACGGGATTCGCTCCAACGGCGTCAATGCGGACCGCGTTCGCACGGGTCTCTTTACGCCGGATCTCGTGGCCTCGCGCGCGGCGGCGCACGGCATCAGCGTGGAAGAATACTTCGCCGGCAATCTCTTGCACCGCGAGGTGACTGCCGACGACGTGGCCGACGCCTTCCGCTATCTCGCCACGGCGGAGGCGACGACCGGGTGCGTGTTGACCGTCGACGGCGGCGTGGCCGCCGCTTTCCCCCGATAACCGAATGGACGACGAGGAGCTCCATGTTGAAGTTCTGCGCCAATCTCGCCTTTCTCTTCACCGAGCGGCCGATGCGCGAGCGCTTTGCCGCGGCCGCGGCGGCAGGGTTCGCCGCCGTGGAATTTCCGGCGCCCTACGACGACGTCGACGGCTATGCCGCGCTGCTGCGCGAGCATCAATTGCGGTTGGTGCTGTTCAACCTTCCGATGGGAGATTTCGCGGCCGGCGAGCGCGGGTTTGCCGTCGATCCCCAGCGCCGCGATGAGTTCCGCGCGGGCGTCGATCAGGCCGTGAAGGCGGCGCGGCGCCTGGAATGCACGCGGATCAACGCACTGGTCGGGATCCGCACGCCGGACCTCGACGAGGCCACGGCTTGGGCCACGGCCGTGGAGAACCTGCGCTACGCCGCCGAGCGGTTGCGCGAAATCGGCGCGATGCTGCTGGTGGAGCCGCTCAACGCGCTCGATGCTCCGGGCTTCTTCGTCTCCACCACGGCATCGGCGTTGCAACTGCTCGACGACCTGGGAGCGGAGAACGCGCGCCTGCAGTTCGACTGCTACCATGCGCAACGCGGCGAGGGCAATGTCATCGATACCTTCCGCCGCAACGTCGCGCGCATCGGCCACGTGCAAATCGCCGACTCACCGGATCGCCATCAACCCGGCACGGGAGAGCTCGCCTACGAGCGCATCCTGCGCGCCGTCGACGCAACGGGCTACGACGGTTGGATCGGCCTCGAATATCGCCCGCTCGGCACGACGGAGGAGAGCCTCGACTGGGTCGAGCGATTCGGCTTTACTTTGTCTGCGTCTGCGCCTGCGTAAGGCCGAGCGCCGCTTCGAGGACCGAGAGATCCGCAGCGTCGGCCGTCAGCCAGCGCAGGTTGCCGCGCTGCTCGTCGACCTTCGGACCGCTCCACGACGCCGAGAAAGTAGGCTTGCAGCCCGACGCCTGTGCCGGCCGGGCCGGCGCGTTGAGCCGCATAAAGACCGGAGCGTGCGCAAGCGGGCACACCCGTGGCGCTCTGCAGGCTCTATTGCACGGCGGCATCCTGGGTCTTCACGCTCGGTGCCGTTCCTTCAGGGATGCTGGTCGTGAGCGTCAGGCGACATGCGGCGTGGCCGTGGAGCATGCACTGCGGCTCGAGAATCATCACACGATCGTTGCGCTCGACGCCGATCGACCATGCCACGCCGCGCACGACGGCGCAGAGCTTGCGGGGCGAGGTATAGGTAATCGCAAGCTCGTGGGGCGAGAGGAGCTCGCATGCGATCTCCGCGCTCGTTCCCGCGTCGTTCATCAAGAGGACGCCATGGACCAGCATCTCCATCCTCGCGATGACCTCCAACGTGTTGCGACGCGTCGTCACGAGTTTCGCATAGCGCTTCAGGAGCTGTGGTCCGAGCTGGCGTCCAAACTCCTCGCAGATGTCGGAGAAGGTCTTGGCTTGGCGGCGGCTCACCTCGCGCAAGACCTCATGAACGTCGTGATAGTAATAGTACTGTTCCGGGAGACCCTCGACGGCCGGCTGCGACTTCATGATCGCATCGGGTGAAACGTTCTTGCCGAGCTGTTCGGAGATGAACTGCGCGAGCTGGCCGGCGATGACTCGGTGCATGGCCGTCCCGTGTTCGACGTCACACCGCGCTCATCCGCCGTTTACGTGAGCTTTACAAATCCATTACGGTTCGCCGGCGTTCCCAGGCGCGCACGGCGTCGATCTTCTTAGCGAGATACTCCATGAAGCCGCCTTCCAAGACGAAGGCCTTGCGAAGCGGATCGAGCTCGAACGCGAAGCGATGCTCACCGGCCTCCACGACCTGACCTGCGACGTCGATTCGCACGCGATCGAAGCCGCGCAACGTCTCCACGTGCTCCTTGGGAAGCACGATGGGCACGACGCCGTTCGTGTAGGCATTCTCGTTGAAGATGCGAGCGAAGCTCTCGGCGATCACGGCTCGGAACCCGCGATCGGCGATCGCCCATGCCGCATGCTCGCGCGAACTTCCGCATCCGAAGTTTTCGCGCGCAACGATGACGGTGGCATTCGGCTTGCTCTCCAAGAGCTCCGCGCCGCCGGGCATGCCCGTGAAGAGGTACTTGCCGTAGCCGGACTTCGTGACCCCGGTGAGGTAGCGCGCCGGAATGATCTGATCGGTATCGATATTCGCGCGATCGATGTAAAGAATCTCTCCGTCGATGATCATGCCGCGCCTCCCACGGCTTCGCGATGGTCCGCAAGTTGTTCCGGCGACGTCAGCCGCCCTGTCACGGCGCTGGCCGCCACGATTGCCGGCGAAGCGAGGTGGACGCGGCCGCCGGCGCCCATGCGTCCCGGGAAGTTACGGTTGGACGAGGAGACGCAGCGCATGCCGGGCGCGATGACGCCCATCGACATCCCCAAGCAGGGTCCGCACGACGAATGCGTCCACAGCGCGCCGGCATCTTGAAAGATGTCGTGGAGCCCCTCGCGCTCGGCGGCGCGGCGCACGGCTTGCGATCCGGGCGTGACGATGGTTGGCACGGAGACGCGCCGACCCTTGAGCACCGCCGCAGCCGCTCGTAGATCCGAGAGCCGCGAGTTGGTGCACGAGCCGATGAACGCCTGATCGATGGCGATCTCATTCATCCGCTGCCCCGGCGTGAGACCCATGTACTCGAGCGAAGATGCGGGCGCGTCGCCGGGAACGGCACCATCGATCGGCGAGCATTCGCCGGGATTGGTTCCCCACGAAACCATCGGACGAATCTCGGAGAGATCGATGCGGGCGTCGGCATCATAGACGGCGTCCGCGTCGGCGCGCATCGTTCGCCAACGCGCGACACGGCGATCCCAGTCAGGGACGCCGCGCTGCTTCTCCGTGTTCGCGAGGTAGGCAATGGTGACGTCGTCCGCGGGACAAATGCCCGAGGTCGCGCCGGCCTCGATGGCCATGTTGCAGAGCGTCATGCGCTCATCCATCGAGAGCGAGGCGACGCCGTCGCCGTGATATTCAATGACGTAACCGGTGCCGCCCCGGAAGCCCAGACGCGCGATGACCGTCAACGCCAAGTCCTTCGCCGTCGCGCCGTATCTCAATCGGCCGGTGAGCTCGATGCCAAAGACCTTCGGCCGTTGCAAGATCAGACATCCGGAGAGCATGGCGCCGCCTTGCGCCGTGCTGCCGATGCCCAGCGCAAATGCGCCGAACGCGCCAAGCGTGCACGTATGACTGTCGCCGCAGCAAAGCGTCATGCCGGGTTCGACGAATCCGCGCTCCGGAACGACGACATGGCAGATGCCATTGTCGCCGATATCGTACAGCTCGATGTGATGGCGCCGAGCCCAGGTGCGTAACACCTGGGCTTGGATCGCCGTCTCGCTGTCCTTGGCGGGAGCGACATGGTCGTTGATGGCCACGATGCGCTTGGGATCGTAGAGACGATCGCCGAAACGCTCCTCGATCTCGAGGGCTCCCGTCGGCGTCGTGATTTCGTGGGCGACCACGCGGTCGACGAACACCAGCGCGTTTCCGCCGGGAAGTTCCTCGACAACGTGACTCCCCCAGACTTTGTCGAAGAGCGTCTTTCCCATATCGTCCTAATCTCGCATGAAGGCGCCGACTTCCGGCATCGTCTGGCTGGCATCGAGTGCTTTCGAACCCGTTTTCGCCGGTTCGGCGTCAGCGAGCCACGGCATATAGCTGCGCAGCTCGGCGCCGACGGCTTCGATCTGATGCGCCGCGCCTTCGCGCCGGAAACGCTCGAAGCGGGGCTTGCCGGCCTCGCACTCCGCCATCCATTCTTTCGCGAACTGGCCGCTGGTGATCTCCTGCAGGATCTGGCGCATCGCCTTGCGCGTCTCTTCGGTCACGATGCGGCTGCCGCGCGTGTAATCACCGTACTTGGCCGTGTTGGAGATGCCGTCGCGCATGCCCGTGATGCCGCGCTCGTACATGAGATCGACGATCAGCTTGATCTCGTGGAGGCACTCGAAGTATGCCATCTCCGGCGCGTAGCCGGCCTCGACCAACGTCTCGAAGCCCGCCGTGATCAGCGCGGAGAGTCCGCCGCAGAGCACCGCCTGCTCGCCGAAGAGATCGGTCTCCGTCTCCTCGCGGAAATTGGTCTCGATGATGGCCGCGCGGCCGGCGCCGATGGCGATCGCCCAGTTGCGGGCGATCTCGAGCGCGTCGCCGTGCGGATCCTGGGCCACGGCGATCAGACATGGAACGCCGCGGCCGTTCTCGTACTCGCTGCGCACCAGACGTCCGGGCGCCTTCGGCGCGACCATGAAGACGCTGACGGAAGGCGGCGCCTGCACGTACTTGAAGTGGACGGCGAAACCGTGAGCAAAGCCCAGCGCCGCGCCCGGCTTCACGTTCGGCGCGACCTGCTCGCGGTAGATGCGCGGCGTCTCCTCGTCGGGCGTCAGCATCATGACGACGTCGCGCGCAGCGGCATCTTCCGGCGTCACGGGGCTCCAACCGTCGGCGATCGCCTTGACGTACGACTTACCACCAGTACGGAGTCCGACGACGACGTCGCAGCCGGAGTCGCGGAGATTCAAGGCGTGCGCCCGGCCTTGGCTTCCGTAGCCAATGATGCCGATGCGCTTGCCGCGCAGGCTCCCCGGGTCGGTCGTGTTGGCATGTTGGACGTTCATCGGTACTCCTCTTGATGCGTTGAAATGAGGCGAGAGACCATGGCCGAGAGGCGCCGCAGATTGAGCGGTGGTCCCTCGATGGTAATGACGGCGGAATAGGTATCGCCGAAATTCGCGCGCACGCTGGTGGCCGTGCAGCCCGAGCGCGTCAGCGCCATCAGCACTTTGGCGAGCGCGCGTTGATCGCGTAGCGGCAGTTCGAGTCGTTCGCTCATGCGGGCGTTCTCTCCAGCATCTCGTCGATGTGCTGCCCCGCAGGAACCATCGGGAAGCAATTCTCCGTCGGGAAACAAGCGCAGTGCAGTAGGTAAGCCGTGTCGGACTTCAGCATCTCTTCCAGAGCGTCGTGGAGATCTTCCGGACGCTCGACGCGACCGGCGCGGATGCCGTACGCCGAGGCGAGCGTGCAGAAGTCGGGATTGTCGTAGAGGTCGGTGGCGATGATGCGGCGGTCGTAGAAGAGCTCCTGCCACTGACGCACCATGCCGAGGTGGCGATTGTCGATCACCACGATCTTGACGGGCAGCTCGTAGCGCCTGATCGTCGCCAGCTCGTGCATCGTCATTTGAAAGCCGCCGTCACCGACCACGGCGACGACGCAATCGTCGGGACGGGCGATCTGCGCGCCGACGGCGGCGGGAATGCCGAAGCCCATGGCGCCCAGACCCGCCGACGTCAGGAAATCGCGGCTGCTCCGCAAGCGCACGCGCTGCGCCGTCCACATCTGATGTTGGCCGACGTCGGTCGCGACCACCGTGCCCGGCTCCATCATCGCCGTCAGCGCGTCGAGCACATCGGTGGCGGAGAGCTCGCCCTGCTCGTTGCGGGCGCGCGGCAACGGACGGCGCAGCGTGTCGATCTCTCGCAGCCACGCTTCGTAGGAAGGCATCGTCGCCACTTCCGCGACTTCGGTGAGGGCGGCGATCGTCGCCCGCAGATCGCCGGCGATGCCGATGTCGGCCTTGACGATCTTGCCGATCTCCGTCGGATCGATGTCGCAATGGATGATCGTCGCGCCGCGTCCGAACTTCGTGACGTCGCCCGTGACGCGATCGTCGAAACGCATGCCCAGCGCCAGCATGCAATCGGCGCGAGAGACGGCGAGATTGGCCGCTTTGTGCCCATGCATGCCGAACATGCCGAGATAGCGATCGTCGGCGGGGTCGGGCGTGCCCAGACCGTTGATCGTCGCCACGATGGGGGCGGCGATCAGCGCGGCCAAGCGACGGAACTCCGCGATGACGTTCGCGATGCGGGTGCCGCCGCCCACGATGACCACGGGGCGTTCCGAGCGCGCGAGCGCAGCGATGGCCTCCGTCGCGAGGACCTTCAGCTCGGAGATCGCCTCGGCGTTCGGCTCCGACTTGGACTTGGGCGCCGGCGCGGGACCCAGCGGACCTTCCCACGTGATGCGCTCCTTGAGCGCATCGGTGGTGACGTCGACGAGCACGGGCCCGGGACGCCCCGTCGTGGCGATGCGAATCGCGCGCTGCACGGCAGCGGGGATATCCTTGGCTCGCGTGACGAGCGCATTGTGCTTCGTGCAGGGACTCGTGATCCCGACGACATCCGCTTCCTGAAAACCATCCGTTCCCATGAGGCCGGAGCGGACTTGTCCGGTGATGGCAAGCACGGGAACGCTATCCATCATCGCGTCGACCAGGCCGGTGACCAAGTTCGTCGCTCCCGGACCACTCGTAGCGACGCAAACGCCGAGGCGCCCCGTGGTCCGTGCATAGGCCCCGGCCGCGAAGGCCGCCCCCTGTTCGTGGCGCACTAGATAATGTGTGAGTCTACCGTGCGGGAGGGCATCGTAAAACGGCATGATGGCGCCCCCAGGGTATCCGAAAGCCGTGTCGATGCCGTGAGCTTCCAGGACCGAGAGCAGCAACCGCGAGCCGGTCGTCTCCACAAAACCTCCACTAAAACGAAGCCGCCTCGCCGGGTCGGCGAGGCGGCTTTTACTTTTCGTATCTGTCGTCAGACAGCGCCTAACCTCACCGACCCCCTTCGAGGCGGACAAGAATAAGGCTAACGACGAGGAGCTGCGACGACATGTTGGGGCTTATGGTACGACAAGCGCTTGGACCTGTCAACCTCCTCGAATGAGGGAGGCACTGACGCGTGTCCGACGATGCCCTTGACCGCGCGTGCTACACTCCAGGTAAGATGTCGAGACTGCTCCTTAGCCAGCTTCTCCTTACGAACGGCGCTTTGCGACGAAGCGGCTGAGGTTAGCGCATCTGAAAACGAGTAAGAGACGCGCCCCCGCTTCGGGGGCGCGTCTCGCTTTATGACGAGGACTGAGGTACAACGATGGAGGTTCGAATCTTCGATACCACGCTTCGCGACGGGGAGCAGTCGCCAGGGGCCGCCATGCGCTCCACCGATCGGCTTCGCATCGCGTGCGCGCTCGATCGAGCGGGGGCCGACGTGATCGAAGCGGGCTTCCCCGCCGCATCTCCCTCGGTTGCGGCCTCCGTGGCCGAGATCGCGGGCAACGTGAAGCGTGCCGCCGTGGCGGCGCTGGCCCGCGCGAAAGAGAGCGACATCCGCACGGCGTGGGAATCCATCCGCCACGCGCGGCGCCCGCGCATCCACACGTTCATCGCAACGAGCCCCATCCATATGGAACACAAGTTGCGCATGACTCCGCGCGAGGTCCTTGCCTCCGTCGTGGAGTCCGTCCGCGCGGCTCGCGCGCTCTGCGACGACGTGGAGTTCTCGGCCGAAGACGCCACGCGGAGCGACCGAGAATTCCTCGTCGAGATATTTCAAGCGGCGCTCGATGCCGGCGCAACCACGCTGAACGTTCCCGACACCGTCGGCTACACACAACCTCATGAGTACGCTTCGCTCATCAGCCATCTGCGCGAGCGGTTACGGGGCAGCGAGCGCGTCGTCTTCTCCGTGCACTGCCACGACGATCTCGGCTTGGCCGTGGCCAACACGCTGTCCGCCGTCCGCGCCGGCGCGCGGCAAGTGGAAGGGACGATCAACGGCATCGGCGAGCGCGCCGGCAACTGCGCCCTCGAGGAGGTCATCGCGGCCATGCGCGTGCGCAATGACGTCTACGACGCCGAGGTGCGCTTCGACATGCAGGCCATTCCGGCGCTCTCGCGCATGGTCTCCCGCGCGACGCGCATGCCCGTGCAGAAGCACAAGGCCGTCGTCGGCGCCAATGCGTTTGCCCATGAATCCGGCATCCATCAGGACGGCGTGCTCAAGCATCGCTCGACGTACGAGATCCTTCCCGCGGAGATGCTGGGACGCCAAGCGGCGCAGCTCCATCTGGGGCGCCAGTCGGGGCGCCACGCGATTCGCGCCCGTCTCGAGCGGCTGGGCTACACGTTCGACAAGCCGGAGCTCGACCGGCTCTACGAGACGTTCCTCGAGATGGCGAACACCAAGCATGAGATCACGGACGCCGATCTGCACGCGATGGTGAGGCGCATACCCGAGCAGATCGGGGCATAGCAGGAAGCATCCGCGTTCGGAACAACTCCGACCGCATGGGGTTGCTGAGCGGCATCCGGATCGTCGATTTCTCCCGCATTCTAAGCGGGCCGTACCTGACGATGTCGCTCGGTGACCTGGGCGCCGACGTCATCAAGATCGAGCAGCCCAAGCTCGGCGACGACACGCGCCATTGGGGCCCGCCGTTCTACGGCGAAGACAGCACCTATTATCTCTCCATCAACCGCAACAAGCGGTCGATCGCGATCGACTTGCGCGCCCCGGAGGGGCGCGATCTCGCGCTGCGCTTGGTGCGCGCGGCCGACGTCGTCGTCGAGAACTTCCGCCACGGCGGCATGGAGAAGCTCGGCCTGGGCTATGAGACCCTGCGCGCCGTCAAGCCTGATCTCGTCATGCTCCGCATCTCCGCGTTCGGCGAGACGGGTCCCGACCGCGATCTTCCGGGGTATGATTTGCTGGCCCAGGCGACGGCCGGCCTCATGAGCCTCACGGGGAACCCCGGCGAGCCTCCCGTGAAAACCGGCTTCGCCGTCGCCGATCTCGCCGCGGCGCTCTTCGGCATGAATGCCGTGCTGGCCGCGCTCGTGCATCGCGAGCGCACGGGCAAAGGGCAGTACATCGCCACCTCGCTCTTCGAGACGCAGATCGCGCTGCACGTCAATTGGGCGCAGAACTACTTCGCCAACCAACGCGATCCACAGCCGTTGGGCTCGGCGCACCCCAACCTCGCCCCGTATCAGGCGTTCCGCGCCGAGGACGGCTACTTCGTGCTCGCCGTCGGTAATGACGCGCTGTTCCGCAAGCTGTGCGAAGCGCTTGGGCGTCCGGAGCTGGCCGACGACGAAGCGTTCTCGACGAACGCCGCGCGCGTGCGCAACCGCGAACGCCTCGCCGAGATTCTCACGGCGATCTTCGCTGGGCGCACGCGGGATGCGTGGTGCGCGCTCCTGCGGGAAGCCGGGGTTCCCGCCGGACCGATCCAGTCGATCGCCCAGGTCTACGCTTCGCCGCAGTTCGCGGCGCTGGGCCAACTCAAAAGCGTTCGCCATCCCGTCGCGGGCGACTTACCGCAGGTCGGGTTCCCGGCCCACCTTTCGGAGGACCCGCCGGAGATTTCACGCCATCCGCCCCTGCGCGGCGAGCACACGCGCGAGATCGCTCGCGAGGCGGGACTGGACGACGCGGAGATCGATCGTCTCCTCTCGGAGGGGATTCTGGAAGAAACCGGGGTCCGGATATGGTAGGATGCGGATAGGAGTACCGGTGCTGAATGCAGGAGGTGCTATGGTTCGCAAAACTTTCGCCTCTCTCCTCATAGCCGTTTTCATCGCGTTCGCCGTTTGCGTCACGGGCGCGCATGCCGCCCAAGCCCCACCGGTTATCAAGATCGGGACGCTCTACGCGTCCGCCGGCCCGTTCGCGGCCATATCGATGCCCGTCCACAAAGCGCTGCAGCTCTGGGAAGAGCAGGTCAACGCGCAAGGCGGCATCTACGTCAAACCGTACGGCAAGAAGATTCCCATCAAGATCATCGCGTACGACGATCAGAGCTCGACGTCGACCGCCGCGACGCTTTACAACCAGCTGATCACGCAAGACAACGTCGATATTTTGGTCTCCGACTCGGGTTCCGTGCTGACGTCCGTCGCCGTGCCGATCGCGCGGGAGCACAAAATGCTGCTCTTCGATCAGACGGGCACGGGCATGAACTTCTTCACAGCGGACAATCCCTACATCGTCTTGCTCTCGGATCCCATCTCGAATCTTTGGCCGAAGAACGCCGCTGAGTTTTTGGTCAAAGAGGGGCCCAAGCTCGGCATCAAGCGCGTGGCGATGCTCTATTCGACCAATGACTTCACAGGCTCGCAAGCGACGGGGTTTCGTGACGCTCTCAAGGGCAGCTCGATCGATGTGGTCTACGATCACGGCGTGCCCACGAATACGTCCAGCTACACCGTCTTGATCCAGACCGTCAAAGCGTTGAACCCAGACGCCGTCATCGAGCTCGGCTATCCAAACAACGATATCGCCTTCCTACGCGATCTCCAGAGCTCGGGAACGAAGTTCAAGATGGTCTTCACCATCTATCCGGGGCTGGAGACGGATCTACTTCTCAAGACGGTCGGCGAGAAGGGTTTGGCCTACACGTACACCTACACCCCACCGACGGCCATCAAGTACAAGCCGGACTTCGGTATGGATCTCGACGCCTTCAAGGCGGCGTGGGTCAAGAAATACAAGGACACGACGGACTTCGGCTTCAATGCCGTCGCGGGGTACGTGACGGGTCTCGTGCTCGAGAAGACCTTGGCCACCGCGGACAGCATGGATCAGATGGCGCTGCGCAAGGCCGTCTTCGCGCTCTCGGGCAAGCTGCGCACGCTGGACGGGACGTTCATGCTTCGCAGCGACGGTGCCCAGATAGGCGAGCTGACGCCGCTTGGGCAGATCGTGCCGAGCGGCAGCGGAGAGGTGAAGTTCACGATCCTCTACCCGCCGGAAGCCGCGAACGGGAAGGCGGTGTACCCGGCGCCGTAGTAACCGGGACACACGATCTCAGGCAATGGTGCCCCTCCTTTTCGGTGGAGGGGCACCTCGCATACGCGGGCATTACGGGGTTGCAGCATGCTCGAATACTCGTTCCTCGCGGGGATCCTCTTCGGCCTCTACTTCGGCCTCGTCGCCCTCGGACTAAACTTGATCTTCGGCGTGATGAAGATCGTCAATCTCGCCCATGGCGACTTCCTGATGTTGGGCGCCTACGGCGCGTACGTCGCCTTCACCGATCTCCACGTGAACCCGCTGATCACGCTGCTCGCGGAAGTCGTGATCTTCGCGCTCATCGGATTCCCGCTGTACTACCTGCTGGTTCCGCGACTGCAGGCCTCGCGCGACCCGGAGATGCTCTCGCTGATCCTCTTCTTCGGCTTCTCGCAGGTCATCGAAGCGCTGGCGACACTCGGCTTCGGCAGCAGCGAGCGCTCGATCCCCGGCACGGTGCTGGGGAGCGGCCCGGTCTCGATCTTCCAGCAGACGTTTCCCGTCGCGTGGGTGGTGAGCGGCGCCATCAGCCTGGTCGCCGTCGGTGCCATCTATGTCTACCTCTATCGGACGCGACTCGGCCAACTGACGCGCGCCGTCATGGCCCAGCGTGAAGAGGCGTTGAGCACAGGCATCAACGTCCAGCGCGTTTCGGCGATCGCTTTCGGCATCGGCATCGCGGGCGCCGCCGTAGCCGGCGTGCTCAGCCCGTTCATGATGGGGAGCGTCACGCCGGCGATGGGCGTAGGCGTGACGATCACCTCCTTCGCCGTGATCGTGATCGGCTCGTTGGGGAATCCCCTCGGCACCGTGGCCGGCGGCATCATCTACGGCATCGCGCTGATGCTCATGCAAACGTATTTTTCCTCGTGGGCGAACCTGCTGCCGTACCTGCTGCTCATCGCGATCCTGCTGATCAAGCCCACCGGCCTCTTCGGACGGCGGATGCGCAATGCCTAAGGCGGTGGTCCGGTCTAAGCGCGTGATCCCGATGCTGATGATTCTCGTGGCGGTCGTTGCGGCGTTCGCGCTCGCGCCGCGTGTCTACTCGAATCAGCTGCTGCTGTTCAACACGATCGTCTATCTGGTGCTGGCGCAAGGCCTCAACATCATCTACGGATTCACGGGCTATCTGCCGTTTGGCTACGTCGGCTTCTTCGGCGCCGGCGCCTACGGCTTCTCACTTGCCGTGATCCACTGGCATACGCCGCCGCTGGCGGCGCTTGCCGTCGGAGTGCTGGTCGCCGTCGCCCTCGCCTTGATCCTGACGCCGCTGCTGCGTCTCTCCGGCGCCTACTTCGCCGTCGCCAATCTGGCGGCGTCGGAAGCCGTGCTGCAGATCGTCTCCAATCCGAATCTCACGGACTTCACCAAGGGACCCTATGGCATCAGCCTCGAGAAGATCTACAATCCCACGCTGAGCTACGGAGCGGCCATCGTCACGCTGGCTTTCACGCTCGCCATCGTCGTGTACCTGCGAAGCTCGCGTTTCGGTCTCGCGCTCCAGGCGATACGGGAAGACGCGATCAGCGCCGGCATGGTCGGAGTGGACGTCGTGCGCGGACGCGTGCTGGCTTGGCTCTTGAGCGCGCTGGTAGCGGGGCTCATCGGCGGCATCTTCGCCTGGTACGTCTCCGTCTTCTACCCCGAGACGGTCTTCGATCTGGGCATCAGCATCTTCGCCGTCGTCTTCGCGCTCTTCGGCGGCACGGCGACGCTGGTGGGCCCCATTCTCGGCGTGCTCATCCTCTATGGCATCTACAACGTGATCGGCATCTCCACGCCCGCGTACTTTCAACTCATCTACGGGCTGCTCATCGTGTTGCTCATCCTGTTCCTGCCCAATGGGATCGTCTCGCTGATCGACCGGGGGACACGCCGTGTCCCGTGAAGGAAACGGCCCGCGTCCGGTTCTGATCGTCGAACGCCTCGCCAAGCGCTTCGGAGGCTTCCACGCGCTCGACGGCGTCGGCTTCACGCTGCACGCCGGCGAGATCTTGGGCCTGGTCGGCCCCAACGGCTCCGGCAAGACGACGTGCATCAACGTGATCTCGGGCATCTACCGTCCCGACGGCGGACGCGTGCTGCTGGACGGTCATTCGGCAACGGGCCTCCCCTCGCATCGCCTCGTCCATCTGGGCATCAATCGCACGTTCCAAGTGCCTAAGCCGTTTCTTGCGTTCACGGTCCGCGAGAACGTGGAGATCGCCGTCGCGTATGGGCGCGACCCGCATGCCGATCCACGCGAGTTCATCGCCTTCGTCGGGCTGGAGGATGTGGCCGAACGCCAGGCGGCGACGCTCAACAGCGCCCAACAGAAAATGCTCGATCTGGCCCGCGCGCTCGCGACGCGGCCCCGCGTGCTGCTGGTCGACGAGCTCGCCGCCGGCCTTAACCCCTCGGAGCTCGAGACAGTGGCCGAGAAGCTGCTCTCGCTTGCGCGCCTTGGCACGGCGCTCGTAGTCGTCGAGCACCTGCTGGGTTTCATCGACCGTATCGCGCACCGCGTGGTGGTGATGAACGCCGGACGCGACATCTTTCACGGGAGCCTCGGCGAAGCGTCGCAGGATCCGCACGTGATCGAAGTCTTTCTCGGAGGTTGACGAGCGATGGCGGATGAGCTACTGACCGTCGAGGGGCTGGAGTCCGGCTATGGTCAGCTGCAGGTCCTCTGGGGCGTGGAGCTCCACGTGCGCGAAGGAGAGACGATCGTGCTGCTCGGCTCCAACGGTGCGGGAAAGACGACGCTGCTCAAGACCCTGCTCGGGTTGATTCACGCGTGGCGTGGGTCGGTCCGCTTCCGCAACGAGGAGATCACGCACCTGCCGACCGATGCGCGCGTACGCCGCGGCATCGTCTACCAGTCGGAGATGGGCGTCTTCGCCGATCTCAGCATCGAGGACAACCTCGACATCGGCGCGCAGTTCCTGCCGCGCGCCGAAGCCCGGGAGCGCATTGCCGAACTCTACGAGATCTTCCCCGACCTCGAGCGACGCCGCCGCGAAGCCGCCGGCAGCCTCAGCGGCGGCCAGCGCAAGATGCTGGGTGTGGCCAAGGCGTTGGCGGCGAAGCCGCATCTCTTGGTCATGGACGAGCCGTCCGCCGGCCTCTCTCCGCTCTTCGTCAAGGAGGTGGTGCGCGTGCTGTCCGGCTTCCATCACGCGCCCGGTCTCTCACTGCTGATCGCCGAGCAGAACGTGAAGTTCCTCGAGATCGCCGACCGCGTCTACACGCTCGACGGCGGGCGCGTCGGCTTCAACGGGTCCGTCGACGAGGCCCGCGAGAACGACGCGATCAGACGCGCTTACTTCGGCCTGAAATAACCACGCGCCCCCGGCGGGAGGGCATAGGTGATGCCGTTAGAGCGGGATCAAGCCGTGGCGAATGCCGAGCGAAACGGCCTCGGTGCGCGTCGCCACGCCGAGCTTCGTCAAGATCGCGCTGACGTGGAACTTCGCCGTGTGCGTGGAGATGTGGAGCGTCTCCGCAATGTGTTTGTTGGAGAGCCCCGCGGCGATCATGCGCAGCACTTCCACTTCCCGCCGGGTCAACGGCTCCGCGCTGACGGCATCGGGCACGGCGTCGCCTGACGCCGGCGGCTTGAGCGGGACGAGCACTTCAGCGCTTGCCGCCGACAGCACGAACAACCCGCTGGCTGCCGCTTGCACGGCGGCGCGGATCTCCTCCGCTGAAGCCGTTCTCGGCAGGACGGCGCGCAGGCCTGCGCGGATCGAAGGGGCGCTCGGCAACGTCGACGGATCGTCGACGAGCATCACCAGCGCCGGCGCGCCGGATTGCATCGCATCCGCCAGGAGCGTGAATGCCGTCAGCGCATCGCGCGCCGGCGCATCGAACAGCACGACGTCAGGCCGCAATACGGCGACTTCATCGGGAAGCGCGGCGAGATCGTCCGTCCGTCCCACCACGTCGGCGCCTGGGTCCGCACCGAGCACGTGTTCGAGTCCCGCACGGACGAGCGCGGAGCTGCCCACGATCATGATGCGCGTCACGCCACCGCTTGTTCGCCGAGTCGTCGCAACATTACCCATACGGCGGTGCTTGGAACGGCGAACGCAAGCCCGTAACCGATGAGGCTGTTGATGCCGACCACCCGGCCCGAGGCATCCGCGAGCGGACCGCCGGAGTTTCCAGGCGCCAGACGAACGTCGGAGCATACCCACCGCTCGCCGGTCCGGTGGATGATTCCAGCCGTGAGCGCGCCGGGTAACCCCAGCGGATAGCCGATCGCAACGACGAGCTCGCCGACGCGCAATCGCCGCGGATCGCCGATCGGCGCCGCCGGCAGCCCGACGGCGTCGACGGTGAGCACGGCGAGGTCGCGTTCCGGATCGCGCGCATACACGTGCGCGCGAAAGAGGCGTCCGTCGGCAAGCTCAACCTGCGCATACGATCGATGCGCCACGTGCGCATTGGTGAGGATGATGCCTTCGTGATCCCAGACCACGCCTGAGCCGCCCGAACCGCCTACACGCACCTGCACGGTTGAAGGACGCAAGCGTTCCGCTATGGCGGCGAACACGGCGACTCTCCGACGGTCACGGTGACGTTGGTCAGCTTTCCACCGCGGAGCACCTGCAGCGCAACGTCGCGGCCGACGCTGTCGGGACCGAGGAATGCCATCATCTCGCTGACGTCGTCGACCGGTCGGTCGTCGAATCTCACGATGACGTCTCCGAGCATGACGGAAGCGCGATCGGCCGGACTTCCGCGCTCCACCGAGAACACCATGACGCCTCTGCGGCTCTTGAGTCCTAGAGACTCCACCAGCTGCTCGGGCAGATGGGCGGGGCGCATCGCCAGTCCGAGATAACCGCGCGCGATTCGCCCTTTCTCCAACAGCGCTTCCACGACGCGCTCGACGGTGGATGGGGGAACGGTCAGACCGAAGCGGCGCGAGAGCCTCGTCGTGTTGATGCCGATGACGCGTCCCTCCACGTCGGCAAGGACGCCGCCTGAGTAGCCGAAGAACGGCGTCACGTCGGCTCGGATCAAACGATCGATCCGGCCGCCGCGCCACGTGTTCCATGCCTCGCCGAGAACGCTGATGACGCCAAGCGTCGCGAGGACCTCGCCCTCGTCCGAACGTCCCACCGCGAGCGCGAGATTTCCGACGCGAAGCTCGGCTTCCGGGGCCAGCGTCGCCGTGGGGATGGAGAGCTCGGCCGTCGTGAGCACCCCCAGATCGGTCGCCTCGTCGCGACCGGCAACTTTCGCGGGGAGCTTCGACCCGTCTGCCGGCTTGATGGTTACATCGTCCTCGTCGTCCAGCGTGTGCTCCGCCGTCACCACCACGCCCGGCCGCCAATGCGTGCCGCTCGACGTTCGGCGCCCGGATTCCACCGTGACGACCACGTTGCTCGCTCGCTCGACGGCGTCGCCGAGCTGCATCGAGCATTGCGCGACCACGCTTGCGCTACCAGATCCTTCGTTTGCCATCGCTGCCTCATCTGTAGGAGCGGTTTCTGGTGCCAGTATGTCCCGTTCGCAGCGAGTGTCGCATCAGTTGCATGGCTAGCCGTAGACCTGGCCAGCCGGGCAGCGCAGTGAAAGGGTGCGCTCGCAACAAGTGGTGACGCCGTTTCGCTCTCCAATCCTCGCGTCCGGCTGCCTTGGGACCCCGTCGGGCTCGGCTTGGTGATGGCTCTCGCCGTCGAGTCTACCGTCCTTCGCCGACCGATCGAGCGCAGCGCCAACCGCCCGCGAGCAAACCCGCTCAGCGCACGGCCAAGTTGCTCTGGAGATGCCGGACGGTGAATCGTGGCGGCTCAATGCCCAACGCCGAGTAAGTAGAGCGCGCTTCCATTCCACGGCGCGCATGCGACGATCATCACACGCAAGACCGCTGCAAACGGGTACATCACGGGACCCCGACGTTTCCGGGGCTTGCTTATCGAGAAAAGAGCTCGTCGACGTCGAAGCGGCGCGGAATGATGCGCTGGGCGACTGCGAAGTCAATCATCATCTCCAGCGAACGCCTAAGCGCATCGACGCCGAACGGCAAGGGATCGATGCCGTGGCGCAACATCGTCAGCTTGAACGACGCCTCGGGATCCTGCGCGTCTTCCGTCTGGAGCTTTGCGAAATCGGCTTCCTTCGCGGCTTGGAAGAGCGAGAGGACCTCGTCGACGATCCACGGCTTCGCATCGACGATCTCTTGCCTCAGCACCAGCATGTGGTTCACAGGCAGCGCCTTGACGCGCCCGAGCCAACGCATGCCCTCGCCCTCGGCATCGGCAATCAGCGGTTGAATCTCGGGCGCATTCGGAACGCCATTGCGGCCGACCACGCAGGCATCGATCTCACCGGCCAGCAGCATTCCCTCGAGCGTCTTGCCGGCCGGCGCGCGCTCGACGTTTGGCGGGTCTTGGTACTCCGCGACGTGGCTCCCTTCGAGCGTCACCCAAGTGATCGTATTCAGGTCGACGCCGTATTCACTGTGGAGTATGCCGCGCACCCACACGCCCGTCGTTTGTGAGTATGCGCGCACGCCGACCCGCCTTCCCGTCAGGTCGGCCGGAGTCTTGATCGCCGAATTGATGTTTCGCAGGATCGAGCCATGGTGAAGGCGATTCATCAAAACTACGGGCAGCAGGACGAGCGGCTTATCGAACGCCCGCGCTTGCAGAAACGTGGCGATCGCCATTTCCGAAAGGTCGAACTCGAGATCGCGGATCATGCGCCGAAACGCGCGGTCGATCGGCTTGACCTCGACGAACTCGAAGACCAGCCGCGGCGACGTTAGCGCTCCCGTTTTGAGCTCACGCGTATGGCCGTAGTCACCGAGCGCCGCTTTGAGCACGGGGGAGGTCATAGCTTGCTGACGGTGTGCGGCAAGAGCCGCTGAAAGGCCTCCGCATACTTGACGCCGCTGCCGGCGCCGACACGCCGCGCGTGGTTCGCGCGATGCTCGCCGCGCTGGGCGTAGTATTGCTGGAGATACACCTGAGAGCGCATCGACTCCATCGCGCGCAGCTTCTTCTCCCACACTCTCGAGACGTCGACGAACGTGGTGGGAACGAATCCGCACAGTTCCGGCTGATGAGGCTCAAAGGCGAGGAACTCCGGGGTCGTGATCGTCTTGAACGCGCTGGCGACGCCTGCGCCGGCGGAAAGCTGGCGGGCGAGCACCGCTGCGGCATGCGCCACGCCGTGGTCCGGATTGAATGGATCGCGCTCCGTGTGCGTGAGCATCACCCGCGGTTCAAGATTTCGGATGAGTTCGGCGAGACGCTCGATCGCCTCTTCGCCGACGCGCAGCGGGTAGTCGCCGAGATCAAACGGAATCAGCTCGGCACCGACGGCCTCCGCCGCACGCGCAGCCTCTTCATGCCTGATCTTCTTCACATTCTCCACCGTCTGGCCGGGCTGCCGCCACAGCTCGCCGGACTCGCCGCGCTCGCCGTAGGAGAGCGCGACCACATGGCAGCGCTCACCTTCCGCCGTTGCGACGGCAAGCGTCCCGGCGCAGCGCCAAACGAAGTCCGAAGCGTGGGCGGCGATCACCAGAATGCCACTGCTCATTTGTCGTGCCTCAGCCTTTCGCACCCGTCATCGAGACGTCGACGCCCTTCTTGCGCAAGGTCTCGTCGACCCAGCGGCGATCGTAGCGGCCTTCCGCTATCGCGGCACGGCTACTCTCCTCGGCTTGCGCCTTGGAGCGAACCGCGCCCAGCAGTTCCGCGGCCTCCTCTCTCGAGAAGGCGACCACGCCATCGTCGTCCCCAAGCACGATGTCGCCAGGCGCGATCACGAGACCGCCGACCGCGACGGGAACGTTGATCTCGCCCGGACCCTCCTTGTAGGGCCCGCGATGTGTGAAGCCGCGAGCATAACAGGGAAAGTCGCCCTCGCGGAAGGCCGCGACGTCTCGTATCGCGCCATCGATGACGAAGCCCACGACGCCGCGCGTCTTCGCATACGTCATCATGAGCTCTCCCACCAGCGCGCGGCCCAAAAAGCCGCCCCCGTCGACGACGAGCACGTCGCCCGGGCGAGCGAGATCCAACGCCTTATGAATCATGAGGTTGTCGCCGGGGTTCGTTTTGACCGTCAATGCCGTCCCGGCCAAGTACCCCGCGCGGTTGACCTTCTCAAGGCCGACCGTTCCGCACAACCGGCTCATGCTGTCGCTCACGTATGCGACCGGAACGCCGTGGAACGACTGTAAGATCTCGCTCGGCACCGGCGCCGAAGCGGGCAAGATCCGGAATCCCAAGACCGCCAAACCATCCGTCCTTTCTCGCGGTTGTCTTCACGCTTTGATGCATTCAGCGTGCAGCAATGCTTGCGCGCTGCGCCTGCAGCACCGCTCGCAGGCGCGCAAAGCCTTCAAGTATCTGCTCCTCGCTCGCAGCGAACGAGAGTCGTAGATGCCCCTCGCCGCTCGGTCCGAACTCGCTGCCGGGGCGCACCGCCACGCCGCCCTCCAAGAGACGCGCGGTGAGCTCGCGCGCGGGCATTTCGAGATCGTAGCGCACGAAGGCGTAAAACGTCCCCTCCGGCGGCCTTCCGCTCAAGCCCGGGATCGATGCGATCTCCCGAGCGACGAGCGCGCGGCGCCGTGCATACGCGTCGAGCATGACGTTGGAGGCCTCCGGACCCAAGCGCACGGCGGCAAGCGCGGCGCGCTGGACGGCCGCGTTCGCGGAGCCATTGAGCGTGCGATGGGCCAAGGCGATGGATCCGATCATCTGCGATGGCGCCGCCACGTATCCGATGCGCCAGCCCGTCATCGCGTACGCCTTCGAAAGCGTCTGGCAATAGACCAGCCGCGGCTGCAGGGACGCTATGCTCAGCGCCGAGTTGAACTTCCGGCCATCGTACACGATGGTATCGTACGCCTCGTCGCTGAGGAGCAACGTCTCGCTGCCGTCGAGCAGCTCGGCAAGCCGCTTCAGCTCGTCGGCTGAATAGACGGCACCCGTGGGGTTGCACGGGTTGCAGAGCACCAGCAGACGCGCCCCCACCACCGCCTCGGCGATGCGCTCGAGGTCGAGGTGATAGTCCGGCAACGTGGGGACGAAGACGGGCATCCCGCCGACCATGCGCACGAGATCGGCATAGAGCGAATAGGAGGGCTCGGGTATGACGACGCGGTCGCCGGGGTTGACCGTGGCCAAGATTGTCGCAGAGAGCCCGGCGGTGCCGCCGTGCGTGATCACAATCTGCTCGGCGGCGTAGCGGACGCCTGCGACGCGCGAGACGTGGGCGGCGAGGGCCGCGCGCAGCTCCTCGTCGCCCATCGGCAAAGCGTAGTGCGTGTAGCCTGCGTGCAATGCGTCGACGGCCGCTGCCGTCACCTCCTCGGGCGTGTCGAAATCCGGCTCGCCCATCGCTAGGGAGACGACGTTGAGGCCGGGCCGGTTTCCGGAGCGCAGCGAGGCCGCTTGCACGCGGGCGATGGCATCGGACGGCTGAAACACGGATAATTCCTCCGGCGGTATTGTGCAGCGCACGCCGACTAGGTCCCCGAAAGCGTGGGACTGCGGCGGAAGCGGAAGCCAAGTCCGCGCGCCTTGCCGCTCGTACCGAAGCCTTGACCCACACGTTTCTCCAACATGTGCTGGAGCACGGTGGCGACGGACGTGATCGCCAAATACCACAGGCTCGCTACGATCAGCAGTGGGATGACCTGAAAATTCGTCGAGAAGATGTTCTCCGCCACCGAGAGAAGGTCGCCGCCGGCGATGAAGGCCACGAGCGAGGTCGCCTTGAGCAAATTAATGAGCTGGTTGCCCGTCGGGGGGACGATCACGCGCATGGCCTGCGGAAGCACGATGCGGCGCATCGCTTGGCCGCTGGTCATTCCGAGGGAGACGGCTGCCTCGCGCTGGCCGCGCTCGACGGATAGAATGCCCGCGCGAACGATCTCCGCCATGTATGCGGCCTCATTGAGCCCTAAGCCGAGGACCGCAGCCGTGAAACCGTTGATCACGTGATTGGTCTGTAAGTCGATACCAAACGGCGTGAACGGAAGCCCCAGGTGGAGCACGGGAAAGAGAAGCGCCAAATTGTACCAGAAGATCAACTGCACGAGGACCGGCGTGCCGCGAAAGAACCAAATGTAGAACCAGGAGAACCACTCGAGGACCGGGTTCTCCGAGACCTGCATGACTGCCAGGACAATGCCGAGCGCGACCCCCAGCGCTTGGCAAATCACCGTCAATTCGAGCGTCACGAGCACGCCGTGCACGATGATCGGCGCGAACTGATAGCGACGCACGACGTCCCAGTGGATATTCGGACTCGTGACCAACGCCCGCGCCACCATCGCCACGAAGAGCGCGAGCAGCACGGCGAAAAACCAGCGGAAGGGGTGGCGCGAGGGGACGACCCGGAGGTCGCCCCCGGATAGTGGGGCGTCTACGCTGCCCGCCGGCCGAGGCGAGATCAATGCTGCGTCGCCGCCGCGTTCACTATCGTGTGATCGAGAGCGAGCTTCTGCAGGCCCCATTTCTCGAGAATCTGCCGATATGTGCCCTTCGCCATGAGTTCCTTGAAGGCCGCCTGGAGCGCGTCACGCAGCTGCGTTTGGCCCTTCTTCACGGCCGCGCCGTGATAGTTCGGGGCAAACGGCTCGCCTGCGGCTTCCAGCAGGCCGTTGGAGCGCTTCTGTTGATAGATTGCATCGCCAAAGTCCGTGATTGTAGCGTCAGCACGGCGATCCTGTACCTGCAGCTGCGCCACGGGCACCGCTGGGAAGAGGAGCACGTTGAGGCTAGGCTTACCGTCTTGCGCGCACTTGGCGGCCTGCTCTTGAGCGAGTGTGGCGGAAATCGTCCCCTTTGCGACGGCCACGGTCTTACCGCAGAGATCCGCGAGCGACTTGATGTGCTTGGGATTCCCCGCGGAGACGAGAAGCGATTCGCCGGAAAGCGTGTAATCGACGAAATCGACGACCTTCTCGCGCTCGAGTGTATCGCTGAAATCAGACATCGCTACGTCCACGCGCCCTGACTCTAAGGCGGGGACCAAACCGGCAAAGCTCGTGTTCGTGATCTCGATCTTCACGCCCAGCTCGTCGCCGAGGGCATGCATGAAGTCGGCCTCTAGGCCCACGATCTGCCCCTGATCGTTGGTGAAGAGGTACGGGGCGACGGCTGCGTCCGCTCCGACGCGCAGGACACCCGCCGCGCGAATGCTCGCAGGTAGAAGGCTGGCAGGCGACGGCGCGCCCGCCGCCTTGCCGCCGGTCTGCGCGAACGACGGGCGACAGAGCAGCGCAAGGAGCGAGGCGCTCAGGGCCGCCGCGCGGTAAGCGCGTGTGAGCCAAAGATGAGTCCGGACCATCGGTAACCTCCGCATGACGATCGGTTAGGGAGGGCGATCGATTATGAAGAACGACTCTGCCGGGAAGGACCGCCTCTAAATTGCGAACAATTTCTCTCACAATATTGTTATGAATTCCAGGATGGCTGTCAAGATGGACATGCGATGACATCGAAGCGTCCCAAAGCGACTCGGGTTAGAGCCCCGCGGAGAGGGACTGCCGACGCCTATGCTTGGATCGCCGCCGCGATCATCTCCGGGAAGTTGCTCCCCAACGAGCGACTGATCGAGGACGACCTCGCCGCGCGGACCGGCAGCACGCGCGGCAAGGTGCGCTTGGCACTCGATCGCCTCGCGATGGAGGGGCTCGTAGTGCGCGAGCCCAATCGCGGCGCGCGCGTTCGCCTCATCACGGAGGCCGAGGCCGTGGAGATCTTGGAGGCGCGCGCGGCTCTCGAAGCCTTCATGGCGCGGCGCGCCGCCGAGCGCGCCAGCAAGGAGCACTGCGCGACGCTGCGCGAGATCGTGGCGGAGATGGCGGCGTGCCTGAACTCGGGCGACTTGGCGGCGTACTCGCAGCTCAACGCGCGGCTGCATCAGCTGATCATCGAGATCGCGCGGCAAGCACTTGTCGCAAAGCTGCTCTCAATGCTGCACTCGCAGGCCGTCCGCTTCCAGTTCCGCACGGTCCTGTACCCCGGGCGGGCTACGCGCTCGCTGGCGGAGCATCGGGCTCTAGTCGAAGCCATTTGTCGGAAGGACGGCGCGCAAGCGGAGCGATGCATGCACGACCACCTTTCGCACGTGATCGAGACGCTCCACGATGTGGCGCGCATCGAGGAACGCATCTAGGAGAGCAATGGCTTCACTGCGTGTTGATATCTACAGCGATACGGTTACCAAACCGACACAGGCGATGCGGCGTGCAATGTGTGAAGCCGAAGTCGGCGACGAGCAGAAGGGTGAAGACCCAACAGTCAACCGTCTGCAGGAGATGGTCGCCGACCTATTGGGTAAGGAAGCCGCTCTCTTTCTTCCCTCGGGGACGATGTGCAACGCGGTCGCCTTTGCCGTCCATTGCCGTCCAGGCGATGAGATCATCATGGATCGCACGGCACATCCGCTGCACTCCGAGGCGGGTGCGCCTGCCGCTATCAGCGGCGCGCAGATACGCCCGCTGGCTGGGACCAGAGGCGTGTTTTCTCCTGAGCAAGTGATCGCAGCGATTCGCCCCCCGAAGAGGAACGCTCCAGTCAGCAGGCTCGTGTCAATTGAGCAAACGAGCAACCTCGGCGGAGGCACATGCTGGCCCCTCTCTCAGATCGAGCAAGTGTGCGCCGCGGGCAAAGAGCGTGGTCTTGCAGCACACATGGATGGCGCCCGCTTGATGAACGCGGTGGTTGCGTCTCGCACACCCGCAAGAGCCTATGCCGCGCCCTTCGACTCCGTATGGATCGACTTCACGAAGGGGCTTGGAGCACCCGTTGGAGCCGTATTGGCCGGCACACAAGAGTTTATCACGGCCGCGTGGCGCTGGAAACAACGCCTCGGCGGTTCAATGCGGCAGGCCGGTGTCGTGGCGGCCGCCTGTATCTATGCTTTGGAGCATCATGTCGAGCGCCTTGCGGACGACCATGAGCATGCAAAGCTTCTCGCCCGCGGGCTTGCGCCGCTTCCCGGGATCACTCTAGACGCGGACGCCGTAGAGACGAACATCGTCATTATCGACATCTCAGAGACAGGATTCACCTCCGAAGACTTCGCCGCTTTTCTCCTTCGGGATTATGGAATCCGCGTGAGCGTCGTCGACTCCATGAGGGTGCGCGCCGTTACTCATCTCGACGTCGATCGGCAACAAATCATGTATGTGATCGACAGCGTTGCTCATCTTCTTACATCTGCTTCGCCACCGAGCTCTTCTCGACGGTTCTAGACGCCGGCTCACTCGCTACACATAGGAGAGAAAAAGCGCGCGTGCTTCACCGAAGTTCCCGCACAACTCTTTGCTCACTTACGCTGATCTGGAGTCTCCGTCGCCCATGAGCGCCCAAATTGAAACGGTAAACGGCGTACCGGCGACCCGCGCAATGGTGCGCGCCGAAGGCGTGCACAAGCGCTTCGGCCGCCTGGAAGTCCTGCGCGGCATCGATCTCGAGGTGCAGCCACGCGAAGTGCTCATGCTGATCGGCCCTTCCGGCTCGGGGAAGTCCACATTCCTGCGCTGCATCAATCACCTCGAGCAGATCAACGCGGGGCGCATCTGGGTCGACGGCGAGCTGGTGGGTTACCGGCAAGAGGGCACCACGCTCTACGAGTTGCGCGAGCACGAGCTTGCGCGCCGCCGCGCGGAGATCGGGATGGTCTTCCAGCGCTTCAACCTCTTTCCGCACATGACGGCGCTGCAGAACGTGATCGAGGCGCCGATGCTGGTCAAGCGCGTGCCGCGCGACGTGGCCGTGGAGCGCGGTCGCGCGCTGCTGGAGCGCGTGGGGTTGCTCGAGAAGGCCGATGCCTATCCCGCCCAACTCTCGGGCGGCCAGCAACAGCGGGTGGCGATCGCTCGCGCCCTGGCGATGGAGCCGAAGCTCATGCTCTTCGACGAACCGACGAGCGCCCTCGATCCCGAGCTGGTGGGCGAGGTGCTGGCCGTGATGCGTCAGCTGGCGCAGGACGGCATGACGATGATCGTGGTAACGCACGAGATGCAGTTCGCCCGTGAAGTCGGCGACCGCGTCGTCTTCATGGATGAGGGCGTCGCCGTCGAGCAGGGCCCCCCGGCAGAGGTGCTCGCGAACCCCAAGCACGAACGGACGCGTAGCTTCCTCGCGCGCGTTCTCTAGGAAGAGTGTTCGCTGCCGTGCATCGCCGTGTTAAACAGATACGTGCTAACACGGGTTCCTTACGTGGGCGAAACGTGACATAGCCCTCGGCAGCCACCCAAAAGCGGCCACTCATGGCCATTTGAAAACCGGCCAATCTGACCGATAGCGAGCAGTCAGGGCACGTCTGGAGGACAGCGGAATCTCGCTACCGTGAATGTGCTCAGGATGACCGAACGAGAGACGATGCCAGCGCTGCTGCGCCTGGGATGGACCCTGCGGCGGATCGAACGGGAGACCGGCCACCGCCGCGAGACGATTGGCCGGTACGGGCGTGAGGCTGGACTGCTGCCAC
>Ga0070735_10000209_pt1 | contig 71496 bp, 67 predicted proteins | sample Coa_R1_FD_66443 | JGI IMG/M metagenome (GOLD analysis project Ga0070735, IMG submission 66443) | Surface soil microbial communities from Centralia Pennsylvania, which are recovering from an underground coalmine fire - Coalmine... | ecosystem: Environmental > Terrestrial > Soil > Unclassified ...
GTACTCTTTGCCGAAGATTTTCGAACGTGGGCATCAAGAGCGTCGGACAAACAATTCACTACCGTGTTTGTTCGCTATTCAATATTTGCAGTCTTAATCTGCATCGGCTGGGTTGGCGCAATTTCGTGGCCTCCACCGTTCGACAAGCTGATGGACCTTGGTCGCGCCATTGGGTTACTTTGGCAGGTCGGTTTTAGCGGTCACTACTTCTGGTTATTCTTCTTTTCAATCTTTGGTAGTGCCATTGGGTTATTTTGGCCAGTCATCTTCAGCAGTTTCTTCTTTTGGTTGTTCCTTAAAGAGAGTCGGCGACGTAAGCCAAAGGTGATAAGTCAGCAATGAACACCCGACAATTCGTGTTCATAAAGTCACTAACTGGCATATTACGTGTTCCCGTAATTGCCCCAACACTCTACGAAGAAGCTATGCGCATAGAGCCGTCGATTGATGGGCATTTCGAGTATCGACCCTGCAAAGTTGAGAGCATCACCGGGGAAATGGTTGACCGTGTTTACGTGGTTGAAGCCATCAGTTATATGCTCCATTGGGGGTTCGACCCTGGTCGGCGTCAACTATCGATTCTAAGCGTCGCGCATGTTCAGGAGTCACCCTCACGACTCCCAGCCACACTTGCAAACAGCATCTATAAGAAGGGCGAAACTAGCATGGGCGGCACAAGGTTTTCAATTGTCTTCCGAGATGGAACTAAGGCTGGTGGCGAAGTTGGCAATGCGGTAGATTTCTTAGACTATCCACCCGGTTATCAGGGGAAGGACGTTATCGACGTTCTTTACGATTCAACGGAAGGGGCGAAGATGTTCACTGCGGCGGATTATCGATGGTGTCTTTATGCTCTTCCGCCTGACGACGCGGCCGAAAAGCTTAGGGGTTTAGAAACTCATCTAAAGAATACGAAGGTAACTTGGAGATACGGAGATTCCGATTAATCCGAGAATCGGAATGGCTTGCCCCCAAAGCGAACGGAGATTGCTAAACCGCATCGCGTTCAGCATCAAGAGATTTCGGGCCTGGCTCTCTCCTGCAATACCCGTTATGCGTTTGGGATAGTGTTTGGCGGCGAGTATCGCGAATTCGGCGAGGACTGGCCCATGTGGGCGCACATCTTAATGTGGCTACTTATCGCTCTTGGATTCATCGGTCTAAGATTTGGCCTGTGAGTAAACGCCGATATTTCTTACTTGACGAAGATGTGCCGATGAGCCTCAAGGAAGCACTCGGGCGAAAGTCCATCGTCGAATCAATTGACGGAAAAGGTCTAAAGGGCATAGGGGACGACAAAGTCATAGACCTGGCCGATGAGAGGGCTGCAACAATCATTACAAATGATGCCGGGCTGGCTAAACGATTCATAAAACGGCATGACCGGAAGACACATGATGCTTGCTTCTACGGGCTAGTGCTAATAACGGCCGCCAACGAACAAGCTCAATTGCGCCTGCTGACGCGATTTGCGAAGGCTCTAGTTTGGAACGAAATTAGCGAACAAGACGTATTTGTTCACATTCAGGCAGATGGGAAAATCACGATGCGGTCGCTCTGTAGTCATGAAGGCTACGAACGGAGGCCGATGCAGAGGCGTCCGAAGCGCAAACACTAACGAGAGCATCGGCGGCTAGAAGGTCCCAACATACCGAAAGTAACGTACTAGGTTGCCGCGGCCCTTTTGCGCCGCCTAGGTTTCTTAGCTTGCTCCGCCCGCCGTGCAAGAAGACTTGCAAACACAAGATATTGGGATGCTCCAACGTCGTCAAGGTCCGTCAAGAGCGAATGAGCCTTCGGATTTCGAATGCCTTCATAAGCCCCGAGAAACATCTTGTGAAAACCCGATTGCTCATTTTTACCATCTTCCGTCGTCATATCTGCAAGAACGAGGAGCGGCGAATCCCCCCCGAACGTTTGGTTAATGAGTTTTGCCCCGTCAACGCGAAGTCCAGTACGTTTACGCAATAAGCTCATTACCGCCATAATCGACCGCAACACGGCATCGTTAAAGTGGCGGTGCTTCATTCGGTCGTACGCGTGTTCAATAATCGAAGGATGAAGTAGCCTCGCAATCGGCTCGTTAGCCTCTTTTACATAGTGCGAGATGAAATATGATTCCGCATCGCGCTCTACACCCGGGAGGTCGTTCTCAATCATGTCCTCAAAATCAACTTCTTGAGCAAATCCTATGTGTCTCGAAAGATTGCTGAACTTAACACGTGGAAGTCCACGAAACCATAGCCGTTCGAGACTTGCAAGGTGCTCGTCCAACAATTTCTTGATGCCTGAGATTGTGCGGGATTTCTCACGTGCGAAGGCTATTGTGCCCTCATGTGCCGATACGCGCAGTTTGCGTACAATACGATTTATATCTATAAACCAAAGCGGTAGTTCGTCTCTTGTGGGTTTCACAGGGGTCAACAGCGATGGATTTGATGAATGCATTTCAGGCGTTCTCCTGCAACTCTACACACAGTCATGGGCACAACCATCTTCCTCAGGTGTCGGCGAATTCAATTTCGCAATCGGAAGCAAGTGATACAATTTCTCGACATTATGGTCATTAGCAGTGAGAGGTCGGCCACTCATGCTTGAGAAGTTCGGCAAAATCTTCTACCAATTTGGAACAGGCCTCGGGTTTTTCGACCGCTTGCTTTGGATTGCGCAGAAACCCGATGAAGCCTTACAACTATCTCGGCTCCCCGGGAGTTTTTTCACTAACACCGCAGCAATGAAACTTGTTCCAGACATGGAACGAACGTGTCAGGCTCTGGGCATGGCCATGACCTTGGCGTCGCTTGAGCGATTCAAAGACATTATGTCGAAGGACGAGCCTGCAATCGAAGCAGTCGATAAGCGGTTGCGCGACTTGATGCTTCGAATGGGAGATGAAGTCAAGGAAGAGCTTTTTCTTCACGTTCCCAAGGTTATGGCGCAACACTATAATCAACCGCTTCGGGATTGGGAAGACGCGATAGCTAGGTTGCCCAAAGCTGAAATGGACGTACGGGAAGCAGAACAGTGCTTTGCCTTGAGCCGCCCTACCGCATCCGTTTTTCACTTGATGAGGATAATGGAAATTGGCGTCCAGGAGTTTGGGAGTAAACTTGGCGTATCGCTTCCGATGGAGAAGAACTGGCAGAATATACTCGACGAAATCAACAAGGCTATTAAGGCACTCCCGCAGACAACGCTTGTGGAAAAGCGAACTCGCGATGACTACGCCGGAGTCGCCGCGCACCTTTTCAATGTGAAGACAGCATGGCGAAACAATGTCATGCACCCAAAATCGAGCTACTCAATGGACGAAACAGCTGACCTTATTAATCACGTGAAGAGTTTTATGAAATATCTTGAGCAAGTTATCTAGTGGAAGATGATTCAGATGACACTCGAACAACCCACCCATAGGGGTCGCAGCAAATGGCTCTGCTCCAAATCGGTCATCTTCGTCGCTTGAAGTACTAGTCCAAGCCTTCCGGTCTAGACAAGGAACGAATTCAAATCCGATGGCGAAGCGGGTCCGTGCTCCGATAAGCGACGCAATAATTCATTCAGTCGCGCGATTAGTTGACGACGCTCAAACCGAACGTCGTGAGCCGAGCCATTCCGAGATTGGATTTCAAATTAATCGGTCCGGGCTTGCGGAGGCTGACCCGAACGCAAGTGGCCAAACGGTTGGAAAAGCGAAGAGAGTTAGGGCAACACTCAGTTGGGCATTTGAAAACGCACAAGATAAGGCTGAGTTGTTAGTCGCTGCACTAGTATCGCTTGTACAAGCAAATGGTGGATTTCGTGCTGAGTCCCCGAACTTTGTCGGTCGCGACGCTATTCTAAATGCCATCGTAGCGTTTAGAGCATCGGGTTACGCCCTTTCGTCGGACGGCGAACTTCAACCAGTGAATCTGGATACGCTCGATGGCGTCGAAATGACCGAAGCACTTGAAGGCTATGCGCGTCGCGCACGGCGCGGAAGCGAAGATGCAGCCTTACTAGTAGGCACGAGTAAGGACCTATTGGAGGCAACGGCCTCCCATATTCTCACCGAGCGAAACCATCAGCGACCGAGCCATCGTAATTTTCCAACCTTGTTGGCCCAAACATTTATGTCCCTTGGCCTTGCGATACCGCAGACAACCACCCAACCACCGCCTTCAGCACAGTGTCGATTGGAGTGTGCACTTTTCGAGGCCGGATGTTCAGTCAATTCGCTAAGGAATAGTGAAGGTACGGGACATGGTCGGCCTTGGTTGCCTAGTGTGACCGATGCTCAAGCGCGAGTTGCACTTCAAACGATGGGGCTTATTTCGGCATTTCTTCTAGAAAAGCACAGGTCTATGCCATGAGTCGTCGGTTCCGGTTTGAAACTGCACTACCCACGGTTAGCGCGATTTTAGTAGCCTCGCTACGGCCGAAGCGGCCGCGTCCATGATTAAAGCCTCCATCACGTCGCTTTCGCTAACGAAATAGCCATTTAGACGAAGCTCAGCCTTCAGGGAAGCAAGTTTGAACTTGGCCTGCGGGGTAAGACTGATGGAGGTCTTGGCTCTTTCGGTATTTACCGAAGGTGGTTTTACGGTCTTTCCCCGTCTTGTAGCCACGATGCCCCTCCTTGGCCCGAAAATTGCCCTAGGAGCCTTCAAGTTAGCGCCCAAGGGCTTGGGAGCCTCGGACGGTCAAAACCGCCTACAGACCCTCCGTTTAAGGGTTCCTAGGCCGTATTACCGGAACCCTGTTCAACCGATTTCGGCTTAAAGGTCTTTCGAGATAGAATTCGTTTTACCGAATATGGATGCCACCTAGAGCCTTGCCGCGATTCGAAGCCATTTTGCTGAAGCTCAGCCGCAATATTACGAAATGACTCGCCACGCCTACGGAGACGCCGCATGAGGGTGATTGCCTCCTGTTCACGTTCGTTGGCCACCAGCGAGGCATTCTCGGCACGGTACCCAAAACGAGGTCGGCCCTCAGAGTAGCCGCCACCAAGCTTCTTGAGCCTACGTGCGGACGACAGACGCTGCCGAATAAGATGACGTTCGAATTCAGCCACTGCGGCCAGTACGCTCTGTGTAAGCCTGGCAATCGGGTCCTCACCCGTAGTATCTCGCTCTGAAGCGGACAGCACAGCTACGCCATGTCGCTTCAGCGTGAACCGCAAGAAACCATCAAGCATTGTATCCCGGGCGAGTCTGTCGCCCTTGTAGACCACTACCGCCGCAAACTTTGCTTCAGAGGCACTTGTGAGCAGTCTCGCCAGGTCCGGTCTGTCAGCCGTAGCACCTGAGAAGCCTAGGTCGGCAAACTGTTCTACGACCTCATGGCCATGCTGACGACAGAAGCGGTCCACGGCCGCTTTCTGGGCCGGAAGGCCAAGCCTATCGCCATCCCCTTGAGCTTTGGTTGATACCCTATAGTAAGCCGCAACGCGCATGACAATGTCTCCCTCAAATACCAACAGTATCCGGCTTTTCGGTATATCGGTCAAGCGGTTTGTCACCAAATTTACAAATTAAGTGACATAAAGATGGTCCAGTCGCCTTTGTAACAAGACAGGGGGATAGGTTGCAACGAGGAGTATTTGAGCTTGTAATCTCGCGCACCACCACGCCTTGTGAAAAAAAACTAAGCGGAAACGGGGGATGGGGTCTTATTGAAAACGAGTTTCAATTGGAGACTCAAGGCGGTTTTCAAAAATTCCGGGGAGCTTTCCCCATTGCCCTCTAAATCGCAACTTATTTGAGGTTTTCATGTATTAGGACATATCATTATGCCCTTCGTATGGCCACGGTTGAAGAAGCATTCTTCGATTTGCTTGGTCGCGCCACTAGACTCAACTGTGAACAATGCGCCAAAAAAGAACACATACTTTTGGGCATTGAATTCTTGAAGCTGTTCTTGCGTAATGGCTGGACCAGGAATTGGCAACGAATATGACATGTCGGGGTAGATTGTATTCGTGATGCTGGACTTAGCAAGTTTTTCTTTTTTTCGTAATTCGCGAGCGAAGACGACCTCCTCAGACCTAGTGTCGTGCGCAGGCCGGAAAACGTATGCCACCTGATTGCTAATTGACGCGCCGTCCCCATCATTTTCAAATGTAAAGCCCGCGTATAAAGTGACATGCTTCTCATCGCCGTTAGGCATGGGCACAACGCTTACGTTCTTGATGACAAGAGGCCCCAGGCCGCTCTCGATTGAGCGTACCTTGCCCTGATGAATCTCAGCGGGTCGTATCACTACTCCAATTAGGACCGAGGCGGACACTACAATCAAGAATCCGAGAAGTCTGTAGTATTCGCTCCTCTGGAACCACGGGAAAGTCCAGATAAAGCCCGTCCCAGACAACGACATCAGGATTACACCGACATAGTAGGGCACCCAGAGCAGGCCGCCTCCCGGCCGAATGAATGTTATGCCAAAGCCCGTTACCGCTAAACCCAACATTGTGAGTCGTCTATTGGTGAAAAATAGCGGTTGCGTGAGCGGAGGACCAGGCCGTTTCCGCTTAGTCTTTGTCATGAACAATCATTCGAGTGCGATTTATCCCCTCCCTCAGTGTGTCGAGCTTTCGTAACCGCTAGAGCGTTGTTAGGCTGAGCGAAGTTGCGACGGCTTCAGAAGCAATAGCACTCTCCCCGTCTAAGCTTCTTCCCGTGAAGAATCCGTGGACGACGCTTCCGAACACGTCGCCGTATGTTTTGGCCGAAGATGCAACGGCCATTGAAACCTTTCAATCCCGAAGTACCGATGAAACCCGCCTTCACCTAGATATATTGCCAGAGCCATTTCTTGGAAGACCCGATGCGCCTATCGTTCTTCTCAATCTCAATCCAGGATTTAGCGAGGCGGAGACTGAGTATCATACTCTTGACGAATATTTTGAGAAATCAGCCCGTGCCAATTTGACACACGCTGAACAAGAATACCCATTCTATTTTCTCAACCCCGAAAAGGAAAGACAGTCGCCCGGTCATCTGTGGTGGCGTTCGCGACTCAGAACGCTGCTTGATATATATGGTCCAAAGAAACTTGCCAATGAGCTACTCTGCGTCGAATACTTCCCATACCACTCGATGCGATACAGCGGCGATTGCCCCACGCTACCGAGCCAAGAATATGGTTTTTACTTAGTCCACGAAGCGATGAGTCGAAATGCGGTAATTATCATCATGCGGGCGAAGAAGCTCTGGCTGGCGTCAGTGCCGGACTTGGAGTCCCATCCTCACCATACTCTACATAATCCAAGAGCAGTCTATGTGACTGAAGGCAATGCTGGGGCGGGATATTCGGCAATACGCGAACGACTCGGGTAGCACCCTAGCGAGGAGTGGTCATGTTCGGATTATGGATTATCGTGCTTCTTATGAGTGCGACAGTCGGACCAACTTTCCCGGGCTTCGGCGAATCGTGGAATGCGTCATATGTCTCTGGACGCGACCTACCAATTATCCGGGCCGTCTGCAACTTCGACTTGCGGGCACATGCAGAAGACTGTTACGCACCATACTTTGCCGACGTGGATATTAGAGTCGCCGTTTTCACATGGGATACCAATAACGTTGCCGTGAGCTTCTCCACTAGGCATGACAAGTGGGCTCATCCGACTAGAGAAATCAATAGGGTGTTTACCGTTTCCAAAACCACACTCGTCGTAACGGAGGGTCACGCGCAATAGTGCCGTGCGGAAACGAGCTTCGTTCGGAATGAATCAGACCCAAGAGCAGTTGCTGTCTGAACCCGCAATCTTCAGAGTCGGCCGTCTGGCAAAGTGGCTAACCGTTACGTCCATTTCCATCCTGTTCGGCATATTTGTTTGGGCGCAGTTCACTGGAGCCATAGTGGAGAAGGGAGTATGGGCGTTTTCATTTGTGTGCGAAGGTCTGTACGCTTTCTTTGTCATTCACGTGTATGCTTACTATGTGAGGTTCGCGAATGGATGGATTACATTCCACGCGCTGGGAATTACTCACCAGCGGTTGAGATTCGAGGAGGTTCGTAGATGGCACTTCTGGCGTTGGGGGCTGTCCACATCGTACAATCTCGAATTAAAGACTGGGAAAACAAGTATAATTTCGAGTTGGATTGAACGGCCAAAAGAATTGGAACAAATTCTCGATACGATTGTCGCTGGCAACGAATCGGAGTGAAAATCTCATGGTGGCTCTTGGTCATTAGCCTAGCTCTGGTGATTGTGCTTGGCTCCATTCTCTATGCCTTATGGCCCAAGAGTTACGTCACTCGTGTTGAGTTGTACAACGGAACGCCATCTCCACGAAGTGTTGGTCCCGCAGAGAATGAAGCCGACACCTCTAATTTCGCTCAAAACTCAGTGCAATATTCCTCCTGCAGCGTTAAGGCCACTTCGCAACGCGGTTTGGATGAGTGCGCGAACGAGGAAGCTGAGCGAGTAGACAAAGAGCTAAATCTCGCATATGCTCAACTCGCACTGAAGGCGAAATGCAACTCAGCCGCCACCACAAAGAGCGAAAGAGTTAAGCATATTTGGCAAACGTACAGGGATTCTTATATCGCGGCAATGTATCCGGCAGAAAGTACACAGGCCACGTACGGAACGATGTATCCAATGGAAGTAGACCTTCTCTACGCAAAGCTCACCCGGCAACAATTGGCGGCAATGACTGACTTGCTGCAACAATATAGTAGAGGCCTAGCGTTCCAACGGTGCAGCCACTAATCGGATTACAAATGCGCAAGATTGCTGACGCCCAAGATGGCATCAACTTCGCAAACTCACGCCGTTTCTTATTCGCATTCGCGATAAACTTAGCCGGATTTCTGGCGTTGTGGTACTTTGCCGCGCACGACTTCTTTTCGCGCTACGACCCTGGATACGAGGGCGCGTCGTGGGGGGTAGCAATTCTTGGCTCGTTGTGGGCGGCGGTAGCGGTCTGGAATACCTTGTGCGGGTTCGTCCAGTTCGTATCGCAATCGTCGGTTACTTACTTTGTTGCAGCTCTTGCGTTGGCGATATTTACATTTCCAATCTCACTCGCCGTTAACTACCCGAGTGTACCAATCAATCCGATTGTAGAAATATTCACAGAGAATCCACCGACGTATCAAATCACGCTAGGGGTGTATTTCGCGCTGACAGTTCTCGGCGGCCTTGTTCTCACCCGCATTGTCCGGTCGAAGAACTTTGATAATTACTCAATTGTGTGGAGTACGTGGTCTATTCTGGTCTTGGCGTATTTGGTCCAGATTGCGACTCGTATCGCGATTGCAAACGGTACTATTCGTGTGTAACCGATGAAACTTCTCACAATCGACCGTTGGCAAGTAGTTTGTGACTATGAAGCTACAATCGCGGCATATGCAAGCACCGATGCCTGGGGCGAAAAGGGTAGCTGCGTTTGTAGCTATTGCAAGAACTTCTTCACAGCAATTAACCAAGCTTATCCGCCCGAATTTGTAGCAATCCTCAATCAGTTAGGAACGCGGCCCGGTGAGGAGACAGAAGTATTCCAGTACAATCGAGAGCCAAATGGTCTTCATATCTACGGCGGTTGGTTTTCGTTCATCGGGTCGATTCTATCGGGCATCGACGGGATGGCGGTGACGAGCGAAAAGACTCGGATGCCTAACGTGCAAATTACGGAGCGTTTCGGCTATTTCCTTACCAGCGACAGACACTATTGGATTCCGACGGCATTTAAGGACAAAGGCCTAGTAACGGTGGAATTCACAACGCAGATTCCGTGGGTCATCGACGACAAAGACCCGAGTTAAATCGAACAATGCGGAGAACACTTGATATTTGCAAATTCTCCCGGTGGCCTCGGGCGAAGGGCCGAATCACTTAGAAAGGAAACTGGACTAAGCTGGCTTTTGCGGGGCACCTACCTGGGTGTTCATTTCGGCGTTGGCGAGAGGAGCGTGTCTATGAAGAGCACGACGAGTCGAATTCGACTAGCGACCGTCTTCGCCGCATTTTCGTTAGTTGGTTTCTTGTGGCCTATTCCGACTTCGGCATCAAATGCAGTCGCAACTAAGCTCTACAACGACCCGATTTATGCGGCTTGCCGTAATCAGCGGGTTGCGGCCACGCAAAACCAAAATGACGTTAGCTCAAGTGACTTGTCCGCCGAATTTAGCTGCGTCTACAGCGTTCAAGACTATAAAGCGGCCGAAGTCATAGGCGAAGCTCTTTTACTGAGCGGCGCATCGATAAGTCAAGGCACGATGTATCAAATTGCCAATTCATTTTATCAACGCGGTAATGACACCAAAGCATTACAGTATGCAAGAATTGCGTATAGCAAAGTAGATGCGACGGATAAAGCCAAGTGTAATTCCAACGTCAATAGTTGCGCGGACCTACGAACGATTCTGATAAAGCTCGATTCCTCTTATAGGAAGCAGTTCGCGGCGGAAGATGCGCAAGCCAAAGCGCAAGCAGATGAGTCGGACAGAGAGGCTAATGCGGCAGCGGCAGCATCGGCCCGCGAAGCCGCAGCAACCGTGCTTGACATCAACGGCAGTGGGATACATTCAACAGAGACAATTTCAGTGAACAGCGAGTGGGAATTGGACTGGTCTTACGACTGCAGCAATTTCTCCGATGGGACCGGAAATTTTGCGGTAATGGTTGATGGCGATGTATCTGCCGTTGCCGTTAACCAGCTGGGCGGCGGAGACTCAGGAACGGAGTATATGCACCAAGGCGGTAACATTTACTTAGAAATTAATTCCGAATGTAGTTGGACAGTAAAGGTTGTAAATGACTAGTCACTTCTAGGGTATCGACGATTGGCAACACGCTCTTGTAAGGGCGCCGGGCATATCCCCAATCCACTACCCACATACTGAAGCCTCGACGGAGCTGTCAACTAAAATAAGGAAAGTCCGTCAAGCATCTCAAGCTTTCGAGGAGGGTTATGAAGAAATACACCTGGTTACTTGTTTGTATACTCTGCGTGGGTCTATTCAACCACGTGGCAAGGGCGGACCAAACTGAGGATGCTTCTCAATGTAATGAAGGTTGGCTGACACACACATGGGCAACCGTCGCGGTTCGTTGTGATTCGGCAGCCGTGACTTTGATGCACCAGGCGAACCAACTAACTTTAGATGCGATTCCGGGAAAACCCAACAGCGATATATATTGCTATTACATAGTGACGACCGCTGAGGCTTTTAGCCGAGAAGCGATAGCGTATCATAATCTAAAGCGGTCTGATTCAGCAGACGTTGGCCGCGCGGAGGCCCAGTCCACACTAGCCCAAGCCAAAGGCGATGGCTGCCTATCAATACCTCCGTGGAACAAGGGCATGGGGGGGTTCAGGGAGCTTCTAAATAGCAACAAGTTCTATACTACGCCACCGGATGAAATCAAGTTTCTTCAGGGCGAAATCCAAACCAACTTTTAGAACTGTTTCAGGCAAACTGCCCCTACCTTGGACCCTCAAATCATCCCCTTGGACCGCTCCCCCAACCTATCGCCAATCCAAGGTCGAACAGTAAGGGAACGAGCTAGTATTCCACGCTATAATGCGGGGCGAGAGCCATTTCCAGGGCGAAAATTATGCCACCGACGACGACGTTTGTGCACGAATCAATTGACACGGGAAAAGCGACTACTATCTGGGGCCACTTCTATTAGCGAACCTTTTCAAACTCAAGCGACAAGCGACCCTAAAGAAGTTCAAGCCAATTCAAAATCGCGAGTCTATCGCGAAAATATGCTTGACAGAAGTAGCCGACCTACCCTAGACTATTAATAGAGTCACAAAACTAAATACGTGTCTGCGAGGCGACTCGCGAGGGAATAGAAACGGCCCTAAATCGTTCTGACGGGATAACACTCGTCTGAAGACTAGGCCATAAACAGCCTAGTTTATTTGTTTGTCCGGGCGTCTGACCCTTAGTCCTTATAGGCCTAAGGGCAGTTATGTGCGCGGACAAGTCTTTTGAAAGGAACTTACTATGAACAAACTTGGAAAAGGGACGTTGACGGAAAATGAACACGAAAATTGAGAAAAACAACGTTGCCGGTGAACAACGAGGTGACGATAGAACAGCCTTGGCCGAACAACTTGTCAAGGCTGCTACTTGGTATGCGAAGCGCGGATACTTTGTCTTTCCCGCAAATCGGGAGAAGAAGCCGCTTATCTATGCATGGCCTAAGGAAGCGACGACGGACGGCGGAAAGATTAGCGAATGGTGGACGAAGTGGCCAGAGGCGTGTATTGGGGTCGCTTGCGGTCCCAGTCGATTACTATTCTTGGACCTGGATACCTATGCGGTTGGTGGGAAAGATGCAGCAACGATTCTCAAGTCTCATCTGCATTTGGGTGATGCATCGTATTCTACTGGCCAAGGTGGTGAACAGTACGTATTTCGATGCAACGACGCATCGATACGCAACAAAACGAGTTCGCTTGTTTTGAACGGCACGACGTTATCTCACGTTGATATTCGCGCCAACGGTGGGTATGCAATAGTCCCGCCGAGCGTGTCAGTATTTGGTCCGTACCAGAAAATCTCGGGCGACCATCTCAAGAATCCACCGCCGCTGCCCGACGCATTGCGTCGCATTATAGTCGATGCATCGGCCCGAGTGCAATACGAAGTCGGTGGCAGTATACCTGAAGGACGCAGGCATACAACGTTAGCGTCCTTAGCTGGTTTGTTACGTGCAAAGGGATTTAATCAACCTGACATACTTGACGCTCTAATGAGGGCGAACAGCACACGCTGCCAACCCCCGTTGGGCGACGACGAGGTGACCGCGATTGCGACGGACATAGCCGCGAAGCCCGCCCCCGTGGTGACCAGCGCCTGTTCGACTGTCAATTTCGACCCAGTTGTCAGTGCGTCGAGTGTCACGATGAGAAATATCGAGTGGCTCTACAAGCCATTCCTGCCCAAAGGTAAGCTAACGGTCTTGGCCGGTCTACCAAAGGACGGCAAGAGTCTCGTCGCCGCGACAATTGCAGCAGCCCTTACGAAAGGTGCGTCGTTGCCCGGCGAGAGTTCATCGAATCGTCAGCCGATGCACGTTCTCTATATGTCGGCCGAAGACGCCTTCGACGACACACTCACACCGCGATTTGTTGCAGCGAACGCAGACCTAGATAGAGTCGGTTTCGTACCTTTCATCACGGAGCAGACTGTTGAAGGCTGCAATATAAGTCACGCGATACTATTATCGAATCAGGAACTCATTAGAGAAATGCTTGCGAAATACAAACCGGGCCTCCTCGTCGTAGACCCCTTGCACTGTTTTCTCGGCAACAAAGTTGATTTCTACAAGGCAAGCGAAACGAGGCCTGTTCTAGCAGCCTTGGCCAAGCTTGCCGAAGAGTTCGACTGCTCAATCCTCTTGATTGAACATCTCAACAAGTCTGACAGAAAGGGCACCGCTAGGATTCTCGGGAGCGTCGATATAGGGGCCGCCTGTCGTTCGGTGCTTATGACTGCCCGAAACCCTGCGGACCCAGACGACCGCTATGTCTGTCTCGAAGTCGCAACATCGCAGGTTGATAAAGTAGCCGTCCAGTTCAAGACCGTAGGCTGCAATGTCGAAGGACCCGATGGATGTCAAGTCGAGACTGTGCGGGTCCGATGGGGCGAGATTCAACCCGTTACGTTTGACGAAATCATGAACGTAACCGTCAGCGAATCGAAAACGCAGCAAGCCGAAACCATCTTGCTGAGCCTCTTGGCAGACGGGAAATCTGTACCAACCAAGGAGCTTGAGGCCAAGTGTAGTTCGCATTGGGCATTTAATAATGCAAAGTCAAATCTAACCAAGCGCGGCTACAGGTTCGAATCCGAGAAGGCAGGCCTCTCGGGGGGATGGTCATGGATAATGAGGCCACCACCAAAAGAAGCCGCCGCGTAGTCACGCCGCGCGGCCCATGTCTCACGGCCTCTACCCCCATACAGATACTTCGAACTTACTGTAGTACTCAATTCACAGATACTTCGAAGTATCTGTGTGCTGGCCGTAACGACTGTCGCCGCCTCGACACTCTGCTAGACCATGTTTCCGGGACTATGCCTAGCATGAGCAGAGGCTAAGTCAACGGCAGTCAGGTCGAGGTACTTGCGAGTCATCGTTAATGAGGCGTGGCCAAGCTGCCGCTGCAGGGAGAATACGTCCCCGCCGCTTCGGAGGAACCAAGTTGCAAACGTGTGACGTAGCGAGTGTGGGCTGACCCGTACGCCGACGATACCCGCTTTCCGCCCGATTTTCGAAATGAGATGGCAGGCACTGCAACGAGTGAGTGGCGATGCCTGTCGAGTCAGGAATACAAGGCCACCTGGATTCTTCAATCGATGACACAAGTAACGTAGCAGCGCCTTGCACGTCTTAGGACCGATGTAAACCGTTCGGTCCTTTTGGCCTTTGCCTCGGTGGACAGCTATGGCCCCATCATCGAATCGAATGTCTTGAACCGTCAACGCCAATGCTTCTGACACCCGGAGTCCCGAATCGACTAATAGACGGATAAGAGCCTCATCTCTGAGGCCGAGCAAACCACCGCCTCGACATGTGGCTAACATTGCCTTTACGTGGTCTTTGGTAAGTGCTGATACTTGTGTCTGCGGTTCTTTGGGTTTACGAATTTTCTCGAAGAGATTCTCACAATAGTTCTCGGCCTCAGCCCAACGGAAAAATGGCTGAAGTCGCCGATACGCCTCGACAAGTCGCGACTGGGATAGCGACTGGCGTTGCGCAAGATACTCGCGAACGTCGCCTGCGGTAAGTTCAGAAAATAAGCGTTGGCGGTCAGAGCACCAGCGGTAAAATACGGCGAGATGGCATCGGTAAGTCTGGATGCTGGCTGCCGTAAGGCCTGAGATTCGTCGGTCCAGTAAAAAGCCAGAAATTGCGTCCTCAAAAGTACACAACATTCGCATAAAGCCATCCCCTACACTGCCGAGCGGCGCCTTGGCACGTGTGATAGGAAAGCCTTATGGGATATAGGTTTGCGCGTTTCTGTCCGTTTCGGCCGATTGGGCTAAAGGGCCGAAACGAATTCGAACAGTGTCAATGTAGTGCTCTACCCCTGAGCTACGCGCCCGATCGTCGTCAGATATTTACGGCGTTTTGACGGGCTCGCCCTGCGCTTCGAACGCAGGGGCGTAATGCATTTTCGACGTAGGCCGAGCGCATGGCTTCGTCAGCGCTCGCCGCATCAGCCGTGGCGCTCGTCGTGGCGCTAACGCCGCAGGGGACCCATACCGGGACTTCTTTCGCCGTTTCGTCCGACAAGAACTCGACGCGTCTGCTCACCGCCTATCATGTGATCGACGGCGCGACGCGCATCGTCGTGTTCGGACCCGACGGCGAGGGGCACGACGCGACGGTCGTTGTGCGCGATCGCGTCCGCGATGCGGCGCTGCTATCGATCGGTGTCGGCGGATTCGGAACCCTCGCGCTCGAGAATCCGCCGCAAGCGGTTCCAGGCGGCGCGATATCAGTGATCGGCTTTCCGGGCCCGCGTCAGATCGCGCTTCTCAGATCCGACGTCGACATCATGAACGAAGCGGTGCCCTCGGTCGCCGAAGGATCGCTGCGCGGACTGTTCCAGACCGGCGAATCGATCGTCTTCGAGGCGAACATCGGACATGGCGACAGCGGAGCTCCCGTGATCGACACGAGTACCGGCAAAGTCATCGGGATGACAACGGGCACGGTGCGCACCCAGGGCACGCTCTTCATGTTCAACGGCATGGATTTTGGTTTGAGCGCACCCGGCCTTGCCACGATCTCCCGCCCTGCCATGCCGGTCGGCGGCGCGCACATGCCCCAGTACGTCATCTCCATCGTGCGCGATCCGCCCGATGCCGGAGGTGCATCGCTGACTTCGTACGTCCAGTCTTTAGTGGTAGACGACTTCGCGCAGCAATCGGATTTCATCGCGGTCGACGGCTCGAATGTCAAAAATCCGGAAGCGGCGTGCGCGTCGTCTCCGGCAAGCGGCATCGCCCGCGTGCGAGCATCCGCGACCGGCGCACAGTTCACACTCCAACTGACCGTCACCGACTGCATCGGCAACGAGTTCTTCTCCGATTCGCAGACACTCTTGGCTGACGACGCGACGCAAGCCAGCATTCATCGCGTGGCGCTTTTCCTAACGAGTCAGCTCGAGCGAGAATTCGACGGCATCGCCGATACCCGGCGCTCCGCGTGGCTCAGCCTATTGGAATACGGCTTCGCGATCGCGCCAGACGACCGGCACTTCTATGCGCTCATGCGGCGCGGAGCGGATAACGACGATGCCGCGACGATCGAGGCGGTGACGCCGCGGGGCCCCGCCGCGATCGCAGGTCTGCGTCCCGGTGATTCCATAGTTCGGATCGACAACCGCGACACCGCAGGGATGACGTCGGACGCGATCGCCGCCGCCCTCGATAGGCCGAAGACACAGCTTGTCATCGTGCGATCGAAAGTGCAGAAGACCATCGTCCTGCATCCACTAAGGTTCAACGATTTGGTGCAGATGACCGGAACCTTGCACTAACGCACCGCCGGACCTAAGGGTCGACCGCGACGCCTTCGAGTGCGTCGCCTGCCACGCCGGGTATCCTGCCGACGAGCTTGCCGCTCGGATAGTAATATTCTTCGGTGTCATTGTAAAACGCGTTCGTGACATACCAGTGGTTGCTCAACGGATCGATCGCCATCGCGACCGCGCCGACCGATATCGGGAACGTGCTCGGCGTGGGATTCGGCATTTCAAACGTCTCGGCTTGTCCGCTCGGGTTGCTCGCGAGCACGTCTCCGGGATAGCCAGCCGCCAATCCGCCCGGACCGTTCAAGGAGACTCCGGCGACCTGCGACGCCGCGCCGCAGGAGCCCGCAGGGCACTTTACCTTGAAGAGCAACGTGAGATTCGTTTGGCCGACCAGCGCTTCATAGTAGACGTTGCCGTTTGGCAAAACGGTGACGTATTCGCCGTAGCCGCCATTGGCCGTCGGGTAATTGCCGACGAAAGTACCGCCGTTCGGTCCGCCCTTCCACGTCGAGATCGATCCGTTTTCGGTGAAGTGTATTTGCACGAGATTGCTTGCAATGACGGTCCCGTCGCGCGCGACGCTCACCCCGACTGGGTCTTGCTGGGTCGGATCGGTATACGTGTTATACGAATGAGTCTGCCCTCGGTGGAACACCAGGATGTTCTTCGCGCCGTCGTTTGCCACGTAGAGATCGTGCGTGCCCGGCTTGACAAATAATCCCCACGGATTGAGCAGCGCGGCCGTCAACTTGCCGCACGGCGCCTGGCGGTTCAGTTTTCCCGCATACACATTGATGAGATTGTTATTGTAGTCGGAGACATAGACGAGGCGACCGGTCGCCGGGCACGCGTAGAAACTTGCGAAGTGCCGATTGGTCGCGACGCGTTCAACCCCACGTGCGGACGGCGCCATCGGCGCTCCCATAGGCGTGCCGCCGCCCGAACATCCCGAGAGCAACGCGAGCGAGACGGCTGCGCTGAGAACATTGATTCGTGTGATTGAGTTCATAGTACGGGCGGTTTTGCGTGGCCGTCGCGGCCTGCCCTCCAGCCTGGCACATACGTGTCACTTCTGACGAGCTATCAAAATGTCGAGAAACTTCTTCGCTCGAATTTCAGATATATTCGGATACGCTCGGGCGAGAGAAGCAGGCACGGCCTGAGAATCGTACACGAGTATGCACGCGTTTGGGTGAACTCTGGCCTTTCCGCGGACCGAAGGCGTCCCGCGCGCGCCTTGGTGATGAGTCTCACACGGTGCCGTCCTTTGTAACGGGTGGCGCCGTAATCGGCTCACAACGTCGGGAGATCATATTGTGAAAGTCGACCCGCGGCCGGCCGCTCCAGCATTAACCCCACTGTCTGCGCCTGCGCCAAAGCCTAAAGACTCGCTCGCCCGGCTGGCATCGCGCGTGACGATTGCGCAGTCGGCAACCATACGCGAAGCAGCGAGTCAGATCCCGATTGAGGTTGTGGTCAAAGACATCTCAATCGGTGGCGCGCGGATCTCGACCCATCTGCGGCTGCGTCCAAACCAACGGGTGACGCTCACGCTTCAAATCAGCGCGGCTATCCTACTCGAGCTTCCCGCACGAGTGATCCACTCCGGCGATGTCGGAAAGGAATATCGCTGCATATACGGTCTGCGCTTTGACTACCTCTCGGAAGACGTCGCCCGCAGCCTCTCCGAGTTCGTGTACGAGCGCCTGAGCTTGCGAGGCGCGTCGCTGCAACGCGTCGGCAAAGTGAAGTAGCAAACCGCGCATCCGGACGTCTAGTGGACCGGATGCCCGCTCTCGTCTTGGCACGGCGTATCGTCTTTCGGCCATCCGGAGCAGAGCTTGATCGCGGTAGCCCGCGGCACGCCGGCATGCACCATCTCCGTGATCAGCTCCACACCGCCGCCGCCGTCGATCATCTTCCACGTCTCGCCGGCGACGCGTTTATAGATCGTGTAACCGCTCGCGTCCTCGTTGCCCCACGCGACGTAGCCGAAGTCGCCCGAGACGTGAACACCATCTACTTCGGTGGCGGGCGTTGGTTTGTGAAGTCGAGTGGCCTTCAGCGCGGCGACGTCGGCTTTCGGCCCGATATCGCCGAAGACGTCGGCTGCAGCGGCGACCGCGCCGGCTCCTACGAAGGCTATGGTTCCCAGGGCGGCGATGGCACGCAGATAATCCCGCATTGTCTTCCTCCACATGGCGAGCAATGCGGTTCGCGTTCGCCGTTTACGATAAGGACCTTGCAGAGGTGGCCAAAAACAAGCGGTCCCACGACGTGACGAAGGCCGTCCGGAAGGACGTTCGCTCTGCTGCCGGCAGAAGCCAGCCGACGCTCTCCGCCGAAGCGCGAGAAATCGAATGGCCGAGATGCATGAGATGATCTCGCATCGTCTTCGCACCGGCCAAGCCCGACGCAGCTGGTCGAGCGCCGGATCGCGTTCGCGCATGCGAATTCGCGCCGCCCATCGTGGCTGCGAGCGCGCTTCGAAGAAGTGAGAAGAGGGCGGCGATCGTTCCTTCGGCAAGCGGCGCGAAGAGCTGCGAAAACCGGCCTTCATTCAAGCGTCGCAGCGCATCCATGAAGGCATCGTCGAGCGCAAGCGGACCGAAATCGCGCCTAACAGCACCCGGGATCACGAACAGATCGAAGAGCGCGGTGTGGTCGTTCATCGTCGTCGCTTCGAACCAGCATTCAAGCCACAGCCGCTTCGCTTGAACGTCATCGCCGGAACGGTCCAGCGCAGCAGCAAGCGTCGCGCGCGCGAACAACGTCGCGATTGTGGCATCGTTCGACTCAGCGCGCCGCAGGGCGGACTTTGCGAGCGCGACCGCGCGTGCTGGATCGGCCCCGATCGCTCTTCGGGCCTCTATGGAATCAAGTTCAACCAGCGTCCACGATGCGTCGTATCGTTCCATGAGCGCGTGAGGCGGGGACCATGCAGCTCCGGTTTGCAATGCGCAGCGGCCGGCAAAGGCGGCTGAGCGAAGCGCATAACCCGCATCGAACGCCGCAATCGTCGTCATCGCCGCGTTGAACAGCGCTCGCGCGTCTTCGAAGTCACCTTTCAAGGCTGAAAGCGATGCGCTGGCAAACGTCGCGCGCGACAGCGCGTAGAGATCGCGCCGTTCGACCGCATACCGCTCCGCCTCGGCGATCGCAACGGCGGCCGCATTCAACGCGCCGGCAGAGCATCCGGCCTCCGCTTCGGCCAACAACGCAAGCGCCTCAAGTTGCGGGTCGCCTGTTGCGAGGACGCGCATTCTCTCGACAAGCTCTGCATCTCTATCCATGAGGCCGCGACGCCGAACGGCGCGCCGGTCGAGTTCGGCGATCTCGAACGCGACGGCATCGTGCGGCTCGCCGGTCGATCTCGGCAGCGCGGCGCGGATGAGATCCGTGAGAGATTCGGACTCAGCGCGACGGCCGACCGAAAGCAATCGACGGGCCATGTGCGCCTGAGCGAGCAGCCGCCATGCGCCCTTGCACCTATCGATGTAGGGAGTCGCGTCGATACCCGCCCAAATCGCCGCACGCGCGATCTCAAAGGCGGTCTTCCCGGTCGGCGAAGGCGCGGCGCGGACATAGAGATCGAGCGCCGCCCGCGGATCGAATTCGGCGACCAGCGACGCCATCACCAGCTGTTTTCTCGCCGCGTCGTCCGGTTGGCGCAACTTGCGGCTGACCGCTTGGGCGACCGTCTCGATCGCGTCGTTGCGGTAACGAAAGAAATGACGCGCGGACATGCCGATCGACGCAGCGACAGTCCTGGTCTTGTCGCCGTCGAGATCGCACCGTTGCACGATCTCTCGCAGCAGGCGTCCGTTCGCCATGCCGACATCGAACGCCGATTCGATGGTCTTCAAGACGGCTTCCCGCGAGGTGTCGGTCCGAAGCGCTTCACGAAGCATGATAGCGAGCGGCTCGCGGTCGAGCGCGTGCGGGCGCTTCATCAGCCTGAGAAGGCGTCTGATCTCGGGATGATTTGAAGCCATGCTGTGACCTGTCGATTTCGGCACTGAGACATCTCGAGCCTCGGCTTGAACCTTAGGCCTGTCTTAAGGAAATGCCCTCATGCGCCCCGAGGCCCTGGCGACGCTATAACGGGTGAGCTAGAAACTCGCTTGGATGCGGCTCGCGGTACGCCGCGCCAGCGCCATTATCGTGAGCATCGGATTGACGCCGGATGCGAGCGGAAAGACGGACGCATCGGCCACGTACGCGCCCCGTAGACCATACACCGCGCCGCTTTCGTCCACTACGCCACGACGGGGGTCGGCATTCATCCGGCACGTTCCCATCTGGTGCGCTGAGAACACGCCGAGCCGGTTGGCGCTCGCACCGCGCGTCGCCACCTCTTCACCAAACGCGCGCCGGCCTGCGGCATCCGCGCGTGCGCGGTCAAGTTCGACCGGCCGCGTGTGCAGCGTCGTCACGCGCGCTGCCCCCGCAGCGAACATCACGTCCGCCAGTCCGGCGAGCGCCCGAAGCATGTGCCCTGCGTCATATGGAGCGAGCCGGTACCGAATGTCGTTGCGACCGTCCAACGAAACGCTGCCGCAGCCGCGGTCACGTGTCAGCGCGATCAGGATCGCGCCGTATCGCGCTTTGCGCATCAGCGCGGCGTGCTGGTCTCGGCCGCGCCACGGCGCCGCGAAGGCGATCAGTCCCGGGTGAGCCGGCACCGCCTCCAATTTAGCGCCGTACAAACCATCGAGTTCGGCGAATGCGTCGGAGTGCGCGGATTGCATGGGTCCGATCCACGTCTCGACTGGACGATCGAATTCTCCGAAGAGCGCAGTGGTGGGATGCAATCGCAGGTGTCGACCGAGGTGCGGCGACGCGACGCCGCTGCGCGCGAGTATTCCCGGTGTTCGCAAACTCCCGGCGGCGAGGACGACGATCGGCGCGTGCACCCGCAGCGAATGCGTGTTATTGCCGTCCTCATCAAAGACATCGGCTTCCACGCCGCATACCGCGCCGCTCGAGGTGAGCACGCGAGAGACGCGAGCGCGGGCCATGATCAAAGCGCCGGCCGCCGCCGCGTCGCTCAGATAGGTCGCCGGCGTGCTGCGCTTACTGCCGTACGCGCAGCCGAATCCGCAATAGCCGCAGCCATCGCCGCAGCCGGTGCGGTTGCATGGAGTCGGTTCGGCGTGAAGCCCGGCTGTGCGGCAACCGCGCAAAAGCACAGCGTTGTTCTCGTTATGACGAGTTGCCGGCTGCACTTCAATCCGGCGTTCGACGGCAGCGAAGTGTTCGGCGAGTGAGGCGCCAAAATCGATGCCCGATGCCTCACGCCATTCGTCCGCGACCCGTTCGTGGAGGCGCAGCGCCGTGCACCAGTTCACGAGAGTGCCCCCGCCGACGCAGGATCCCGCGAGGACCGATATTCCTAGGTCATCGCTCGCGCACGCGGCAGACTCGAGGTAGAAGCGGCGCAGCGAATTGGCCTCGAGTTGATCGAACGTCGCGGGATCGGCCGGCGGCCCGGCCTCGAGGACGACGACGCGTCTACCGGATTGCGCGAGCAGCGCCGCTGCGACGGCGCCGCCGGCGCCAGACCCGACGACGACCGCATCCGCTTCGATATCCGACGAAGCATCGGTTAGCGTGATTTCGGGAGCAGGCGTCGGCTTGTCGGTTCTCGGTCCCGGATATCCGATTTTCGTCCACAGCGAATTCGTGCCGTGGTCGTCGACAGCTGCGTACGAGAGCAACAGTGCAAGGCGTTTGAGCGCCTGAAAGCCGGTTCGCATCGTCGGGATCGGGCTGTCGGCCAGCGCGAGCAGCAGACGTTCGCGCATCGTGCGATCGAGCCGATCGAATGGTGCGAACCTTCCCACAAGCAGCAGCGAGAGCCACGGACCCGCAAGCATGCGAAGCATCGTTCGCAGCTTTGCCATGCGATGCGGCGCGAGGCGTTCGATGGCGAGCGCGACGCCTTCAGCGGCGCGCGGAACGTCGGCGTCGTCGGGTGCGAACGTCTGTTGGAGGCGGACCAAGAGTTCGCGCTCACGTGCGGTCAGCCGGTCCGTCATGCCGCCAGCATTGACCGCCGCACTTGCTTCCTCCCCGCGTCAGGCCCGTCTGACGGCTGAGGGTGTGATACCGACGACGCGGCGCATGCAACGCGCCATATGGCTTTGATCGGCGAATCCGGCGAGGGAGGCAACTTCGGCGACGCTCTTCTTGCGGTCGGCGAGGAGGCTTAACGCGTATTCGACACGGGTGTGGACAACGAATTGGTGAACCGGGCGGTTCGTCGCTTCTTTGAACAACGTTGCGAAGTGCGACGGACTGAGCCCGGCGATGCCCGCCAGCTCGCTCAAGGATAACTCCCGAGCGAGGTTGTCGCGGATATAGTCGATGACGCCGCTTAACCGCCGCTTCGATAAGTTGCCTGGCGGGGGCGGGGAAACAGCATTGGAGCGCATGAGGAGCCGAGCGGCGAGCGCAAGACCGAGACTCTCCGCATACAAGCTCCCGCATGGCTCGGATCCGACCAGTTCAGCTTGGAGCGCCCAACCGATATGGCGGACGCGTTGGTCGCACAGCTGCAACTGGGGTGAGACGGAGATGTTGTCTGGATTTATGCCCAGGCCTTCGGCCGCGGTACGCATGATGGAAGGCATGAGGTTGATGATCAATAGCGTCGTCGGCTCCCGGTCTTCCCAGGTCGCTCGATACCCCGACGGAACAAAATCGATATCGCCTGGACTTTGGAGCCGACGCTGGACCGGGCCGTCGCAAACGCACGTGGCGGTGACCGGCCTGCCGACGTGCATAGTCAGATTGTGCGACGGCGAATGCGTGATTTGCGCGACGCCGCCCGTCGCATCGCAGAGGGAGGCGTCGAGCCCCACCCACGCGCGGTTTTCGCTCGACGCTCGAACGGCGAATTGCATTTGGCTGGATTGAATACAGCTGAGCCATCTTGATGCAAGCATACCAATCGAAACGTTTGGACTCTAACTTGAGGGATTCCTAAGATCGCCCCACATTCTTATCGTATCCTCATCTATTAGCTCCGCATTGAGTACATTCTACCGATTTGAGTACATTTCAACTGCGCGGGATTGGCGCAGATCGACGTCACTGTCCGGCGGAAGCCGTCTGGCGGCGCAATCCCATTTTCCGCGGAGCAGCGTTGCGCCGATTCGTACGCTGCTTTGCAGCGCCTCGCGGCGCCGGGATCCGAACCTCGTACTCCTCACCGCCGGAGTCGAGCATCGCCAGCAACGCGATGCCCTGATGTGCCTATCCACAGGCCTATTATTTGGCAGTGGTATCGCGCGAGGATTTGTTATCGCTTTCATCTCAGGACGAACGGGGTCCCGTCGGACCATTGGAAGACCACGACGTCCATGAGCTGAATTGCCGGGAGCCCATCGACTGCTGTTCGATCGAAGCCGTCGACAAAGAAATACGGACTCAGAAATACCGGCACACCGGGAAGGTTCGCGGCCGCGAACCGCTTCGCACTCATCATCGTGAAGAACATCACGTGTGGGAAGTTGTGCGGCGGTTGATTGATGATGTACGATCCCTTCGACATCATGATTCCGGCGGCGCCCGGTTCGACCGGCGGCAACCGGCCGTCTTTGTAATCGAGGCTGATCGCGGCAGCGATGGACGCTTGCGATCGGCCCGCTAGGACCATGTCCGTCATCTTCATCTCGACCGGTAAGATCGATCGCGCCGCCGGCGGATTCAAACAATCGACGCCGCGGAGATGTGGATCGTACTCGAGCGAGAAATCGATCGCGATCGCCCACCCCCGTTCGACCATGCACACGAACCCATTGCTGCCCTTCACGGCGGTCACGTAGCCATGGTGCCCAAGCACCAGCACCGTCGCGTCCTTAGATATCGACGCCGGCGCGGCGCTGCGGGCCAATGCGATCTCGGCGGCCTTTGGCATCAGATACGCTGCCAAGGGCTGCATTCGAGGATAGGCTTTATCGGCCGCCAAGGCGCTCGAGTGTGAAAGCGCCGACGACATGCCGAAGAAGCTGACGATGGCCGCGACTACGATCTTGATGTGCAATTTCATCATCATCGTTCCTTGAGCTTAGCTCTTAATCCAAATCTCGTCGTGACATTCAGAATCTTCCAAAAGAGCGTTTTGGCGCATCATCCGCCCGCCTCACGCGCCGGGTGCATTCGGTCCACCGCGCAAGAACGAGTTGATGACTGGCCTGACCGCGTTGATCTCACAGAATGGCGCGAGGTGCCCGCAGTCGCCGTGAAGCACAAGCATCTGCGCGTGCAGTAGATGCGCAAATTCCAAAGCAGGACTCGGGTTGACCGCGTGATCTTGTTGCGAAGCGACGATCAGCATGCGCGCGCGCACGCGCGCCGCCGCAGCGCTCATCGGGCCGCCGTGTGCGACGTCTTGCGCGAGCACCGCTTCGAGTTGTGCGCGCCAATCATCGCTATCCATCACGCCGAACGGCGCAGACGCCGCTTTGTAGAAGCTTGCAAATTGAGCGCGGGATGTGCGCTCAATCCGGTGTTGCGGCGTGAACACGTTCATCGTGAGGACTAGGCGAGCCGCGGTCATGTTCGGAAGCGCCGCTTCTATGGTTCGGAAGAACAAGAGATCGTAGCTCGTGAGCCGCGGGCTGCCGACGATGGGGATCGCGTCGTCCATGAAGCCGGGGTAACGAACCACCCACTGGAAGGTCTGTATTCCGCCCATCGAGTCACCCATCACCGCATGCAGGTGCGACAAGCCAAACGTGCGCGTGACCAAGGCGTACTCGGCATCCACCATATCCTCGATCGTGAAACGCGGAAACGCAGCGCCATGCTGCGATGCGCTCGTTGAAGGTGAGCACGAGACGCCGTCGCCCAGCGAGTCGACGGCGATCACAAAATAACGCGACGTATCGAAGAGCGCGCCGTCACCTGTTACCGCGTCGACCACGTCGGAGCTTTGCTGCGTGAACGCGGTGGGCATGAGAATCGCGTTTGATTTGGCGGCATTGAGCCGCCCCAACGTGCGGTATCCGAGTTCGCACGCGTGGATCGTCTGGCCGCTGACGAGTTTCAGGTCGCCGAGATTTGCAAATCGCTGCGGCGCTTGGTCCGCTTCTGCCACTGCCTTCGAAAGCGTCAACGCCACGCTCAGAATTCCGAGTGCGAAAAGTTTGCGAGTCATCATGTCGCGCCCTTACATCAGTAGCGCATCAGCGCTCAGCCAAAGGGAAATGCGGAGTCGGTGCTCTGCGCGCGCACCTGCCACGCAACGCCGACGACGGAAAATGGCGGCGAGCAGTTGCAAAACGATCGCGCGCGCGGAATTCCTGCGCACGGGAAACCTCCGAAATCCGTAGGGAGAATCGCGAGGGCAACTAACAAAATAATATCAAACTCACGTCGGTCACGTCGCGCATCTTCCGACGATTTGAGGATAATCCGTCTTACCGGTGGAATCACAGGAATAGGCCTTCGCAAACCTGTTGCCCTCGTCAAAGTCCTCTTCCCAAAAACGTGCCGTCGCACTCAGCAGAAGAAAAATCACCATATTCACCAATACTGTCGAGATGAACCGTCTTGCGCCAGCGCTAATCTTTGAACGCCGACGGGAGCAATGATCATGCCGCGCCAGTCCCAAGGACAAACCTAAGCCCCGCGACGCCCTTACCGCACGCTGGCCGCACGCGGCTCGGATATCGTGGTACTCAGGCGGTCCATCGGATCGAGTCACCGCCTGGGGGACGACCATGTTCAATACGAAGTCAGCGCTTGGCATTGCCGGCGGATGTGCGGTGCTCGTGGCAAGCATCACCGTGTGCGCGGCTGGGCCAGTGCGAGCAGCTATGGATTCGCTCATGACCTGCGGCTCGCTGTCGCCGTGCCTTGAGTGGGATAACTCGAAGAGCGGCGATGCCGTGAAAGGCGTGTCGACCAACGGCAGCGGGCTAGAAGGCCAAACCAAATTCAACAGTACGGGCAAGTCCGCCGGCAAAGCAGGCGTGCTCGGCGCGGATAACAGCAAGGCCGGTACGCTCAACGCCGGCGTTTCAGGCACGTCCACCAATGGCACGGGAGTCACCGGGCAATCCACGTTCGCCAACGGCGTGACAGGCTTCACCGCATCGGCGGCGAGCGGCGTATACGGCCAGTCCGCATCGTCCGGCGGCTTCGGTGTGGCGGGGCGCAACACGGCGACGATACACGGTGCAAACGGTGCCGGCGTGCTTGCCGACGGCAACACCGCAAGCGACGGACTGCATGCGTTCGCGTATGGCACGAGTGCGAACGCGGTCTACGCGTACGCACAGTCGGGGTCGGCGATTGTCGCGAACCAAGGCGGCAACAACTCCGCGCCCGAGCTCGCCCTCGAAGATACGAATTCGTCCAATCATAACCACGTGATCGTCGTCGACGGTCCCTCCGGCGACGTGTTCGATGTGAGTCCGTCAGGTAACGTGAATGCGAGCGGCACGGTCACGGCACAGGCGATCACATCGCAGTCGCAGCTTCGCTCATCGTCGCTTCAGACGGGCAGCGCAACGATGTCGGGTGCTCTCCAGATCAACTCCGCCGGCACCTTCATGGCCGGCGCGGGCGGGGACGGCTCGCCGGTGCTCGATCTTCGGGGCGGCACGAACGGCGCCGGCAATTCGATATTTCAGATCGAGAACAGCAGCCCGCATACGATGCTCTTCGTCACCGATACGGGTGACTTGCACGTCGCCGGGCAGCTCTTTACGGGCGGTACGTGCAACAAGGGCTGCATCGTCGGCGGCAATCAAGTCCGCAGCGTGGGGGAGTATGCCGCGGTCGAAGCGGAGCCGACGATCGAGGACAACGGCGAGGCCGTGATGACAGACGGCGTTGCGAACGTTTCGCTGGACCCGAAATTCGCCAACGTCATCGACCTGACGAAAGCATATCTCGTCTCCGTGACCCCGGAAGGTGAGTGCGAAGGCTTGTATGTCGCTCAACGCACGCCGACCGGCTTCGTCGTGCGCGAGCTCCGGCACGCACACGACAACGTGTCGTTCGAGTATCGCATCATCGCACACCGTTTCGGTGAGAATGACGCGCGACTGCCGATGCTCGCACAACCCACGGCCGTGCGGCATGCGCCGCAAATTGGAAAGGTCTACACCCATGCGTAACATCGGATTGGGCCGGCTCGCCGTGCTGATCGCGTTCGCGGGTCTTGTTGTAACGAGCTCCATCGTTCAACCGGTCCGTGCAGCCGTCGACTCACTCATGACGTGCGGCTCGCTGTCGCCATGTTTGGAGTGGGTCAACTCGAAGAACGGCGACGCCGTGAAGGGCGTGTCGACCAACGGCAGCGGGTTGGAAGGTCAGACCAAATTCAACAGCACCGGTAAGTCCGCTGGCAAAGCGGGCGTGCTGGGCGCAGACAACAGCACGGCCGGCACGCTCAATGCCGGCGTATCCGGCACGTCCGCTAACGGGACCGGTGTCACCGGCCAATCAACGTTCGCCAACGGCGTCAGCGGCTTCACCGCGTCGGCGGCGAGCGGGGTTTACGGCCAGTCGGCGTCGTCAGGCGGCTTTGGCGTGGCGGGGCGCAACACGTCGAACCTGCACGGCGCAAACGGTGCCGGTGTGCTCGCCGACGGCAACACCGCGAGCGACGGGCTGCATGCGTTCGCATACGGTTCGAGTGCGAACGCGATATACGCGTTCGCTCAATCAGGTTCGGCCTTCGTCGCGAACGAGAGCGGTGCTGCGACGGGGCCGGAAGTGTTGGTCGAAGATCGTTCCGGGTCGCCCAATAAGATGATAGAAGCGGACGGACCGCCCGGCGATGTCTTCGACGTAGGCGATTACGGCGACGTCAACGTGTCGGGCACCATGACCGCCGGCGCAATTACGTCGAAAACATCGCTGAGTGCCGAGGGCATCCAGACGGGTGGTATCTCGATGTCAGGCAACCTAGCGATCCGTTCCAATGCGAATCAGATATACGGCGCGAACGGCAACCAGACGCCGTTGCTCGAGCTCTTCGGCGGTACTTCCGATACAGGCAGCCTGGAATTCTACGTCGGCAACAGCAACAACATCGCTGTGCTTCAGCTCGACGATCGCGGCAACATGCATCTCAACGGGCAGCTCTACACCGACGGCTCGTGCAGCGGCGGCTGCATTGTAGGTGGGCGACGCGTGCGTAGTGTCGGTGAATATGCAGCGGTCGAGACCGAGCCGACGATCGAAGACAACGGCGAGGCCACCCTGACGAACGGCGTCGCCAGTGTGCCGCTTGATCCGAAGTTCAGCAACGTCATCGATCCCAACACCGCGTATCTTGTCACGGTGACGCCCGAAGGCGACTGCGACGGGCTCTACGTCACGGGCCGCACCATGCAGGGCTTCGTTGTCCGCGAGTTGCGCGGCGGAAAGTCCACAGTTGGCTTTGCCTATCGCATAGTTGCGCATCGCTACGGCGTCACAGCAGCGCGACTGCCGATGATGACCGAACCCACAGTTGTGCGTCGACCGCCGACTCTACAGAGGAGCCACATCCACGCTTGATCGGAGCGCGCGGCTGCGCTGCTCGAGGCCTGGCGGGCAGGTTAGCCTACGCGAATCTTCCGGCGGAGCCTTCACGCTACGCGATCCTACTTGTTTTGCGCGGCCTTGCGCCGTTTTGTGCGCTGTTTTGCGCCGCCTCTCGGCGCCGTGATCCGAACTTCGTATTCCGTGTCGCCGCGCAACGAAAACACTTCGTGACCCTCTACGCTCGGCGTTCCAGCGAGAAAGCGCGAGGAGCCGCGTACCCGGACCTTGGCGCCGGCCACGCCGGCATCGACGTCGAGCGGAATACATCGCAACTCGCACGTGCCTCTCGCATCGCCTCCCGTCGTGAACCTCATCGCCGTTTTCTGCGGTCCGCACGTAAACTCAAGCATCGGATAGTTGCAGAAGACCAGCATGTTTGCGGCCGGAACGGACCGGTAGTGACGCGTCGTGTAAATAAACGCGAGCGGTGAACCGTAGGCTTCCTGACCCACAGAACCCGAGTCGCTCCACCCATCCTGGAGGTCTTCGAGCGGGATAGAAAGAGCGCGCTCGATCGAACCATTGCGCGTTTTCTTCGCGACGACGTCGACGGGCAACGCATCGGGGTAGTAAAAAGCGCATCGGTCAAGACCGTACTTGGCAAATTCGGCGATCAAGAAACGCACCGCCGGGCGGATGTCGGCGCCGCCGAGTCGGAGATACTCATGGAATTTCGCGAGCAGTTCCAACTCTTCGTAGGCGGCCATGTAGGGCGCGCTGTGCAGTGGGAAAAGCCCAAAAAAGGTGCGGTAATGCTTCGCGTGTCCGTACTCGCAGCGCCATAACCACATATTATCGAAAAGGTTGGCCACGCAAAGTTCGCTCAGGTGCAGATATGCGCGATCGCGGGTCAGGATCCACAGGCGCAACATCGCTTCGGCCGCAAATCCGGCGGTATTCATCTGATAACTGAGAGCAAAACCGAGATCGCGCAAGGCATCGGCCGCGTGTCGCGCTTCGGTTAGAAAAAGCGGATCGCCAAAGAGTTCGTGCGCGTGCAGCATGACGAGCGCGTAAAGACCTGCGACGTCGTTCTCACCGCCTTGTCCGGGGGATGATTCCGCTCGGACGATGTCGAGCGTCTTCAGGTGGAAGAAAACTGGCCATCGATAATTGAAGCGGCGGGCAACGCGGATTGCAAAAGGGAGCGAGCGTTCAAACATCTCGCGGGCCGACGCATGGCCGAGTTTCGCAAGCCGCGATAGGTTGAAGAGGGCATGGTAAAGGTACCAGCTATCCATGTCCTCGTGATTCATGTGCTCTTCAGACTGACCGTTCTCAAAAGCCGCACCGGGCAGCCATCGCACGACGCACTCGAGCTCCGGATCATAAAAGCGCTCGATCGATCGTTCGAGCGCGTTGACCAAGCGGCTCCGTTTGCCGCGCCACGCATCGTATTCCAAAAGACCGACGAGCACGACCAACTGCACCATGCTTTCCGGCGGTTTCGTATCGTCGTCGACGTAGGGTTTGACAAAGCACGACTCATCTCGCGTGAGGAGACACTTGGGAGAAAGCGTGAGATCGCGACGCGTACGTTCGGCTCGCAGGGGCCAGTCGCGGTATTGCGTCGGGTGCCGCTCGAGCCCCGCGTAGATATCGGCGAGTAAATCGAGATACGTCCCTGGCATTTCATCCGGCTCGCCCGCCCCGGCATCAATCGCGAGAAACGCATCGGAGATGACGATCTCCTGTGCTTTCGGCAAGACGGCATTGTCGCCCGAGGGCATGCAATAGCCCCCCTGCGCGAGCGTTCCACCGACGGAGTCGGCGGGCGAGGTTCGCGTTCGATCGAAAAATTCGCCGAGGCTCGAAAAATCCTGGAAGTAAAGCAGCGCGAGGTCCAGGGGCGGCCGGAACGTCGCGAAAAGCGTGCCGCTGCGCAAGCCTCGCTGCTCGGTGTGGATGGTCGCAGCGTCGGGTTGAAACCCAAATAAATCACGCGCCGTCGCGCTCACGTGCAGGTCGCGCACGGGAAGGAAAGACAGCGTGCAGCGGATAGCAGTCTTGCTGCCACGGGGAAAGGCGATCTTAAGACGCGCCGAGCCGAGCTTCGTACCCCAGGTGAAAGTCCGCACATCGTCGTGAAACGAGCAATCGGGTTCCCCTTCGATGGCACCACCAAAGCCGCAACGCAATGCGACGAGCGGTTCGTTGTCATCGGTGCTTGCCGTTACCCACACATTTTCGCGGCCTGCCCGAACACCGTAGGTCACCGCGCCCCTGCGGCCAAGCCGCACAAGCTCCCGCGCGGCGTGCAGGTCATCCATCGCTTCGACCTGCACCGGCGAAATCGTCGCGCTCACGTGCCCCCGCTCCCCTTTCCCGTCGTATCCCAGCCCCGCTTCTGACTATTGCCCCCGGAGGGCCCGCCTTACACGCATTTGGAGCGCGGCGTCATGACCGTCGGCGCAACTTTCTCGCTCGATCTTGCGTCGGAGAGTCGAGCATCGCCAGCAACGGGATTGCCTGATAGGCCTAATATTTGGCAGTGGTATGGCACAGGAGGCAGCAGTCTAGGGGGATGTTGTCCGTCCGCGACAGGGAACGTAAACAGGCGCTCGTTGCTCATGAGTTGACTGCGATTGTTGAACTCCGATAGTCTCCGAAAGGTCGTATTTGCGATGAAGATTGCCTTTAAGTTGTCGATCGCGGTCGCGCTTTCGGCAACGTTGTTGATTTCCGCGGCGAAGGTTTCGCAGGCGCAATGGCAAGTGCCCACGTTTAAACTGCTGAACCCACCGCGCGCGAGCTATGCGTTTGCGTTCGGGATTAACGATTCTGGGATCGTGGTGGGATCGTACACCGACGCACAAGGAATATACCGAGGGTATATCTACGACGGTCAAAAGTACAGGACGATCATCTTCCCGGATGGCTCGAGCCCTACACAAGCGAACGGCGTAAACGATTCGGGCACGGTCGTTGGCGATTTCATCGGCCATGACCAGCTAACCCACGGCTTCATGCTGGTCGGCGGCAGATTCGCCCGCTACGACGCGAAACCGGGCGTCTCAACATGGATTTCCGGAATCAACAAAGCCGGGGATGTGGCTGGTTACGATGGGAACGACGGAAACTCCCAAGGATTTGTGAAGACCGGACCCAAGGTCACGTTTTTCACTTTCCACGGATACCCGACGTACGTCTTCAGTATCAACGCTTCCAACACCACTGTGGGGTTTTTTATACCGCCGCCGTTTACCGCCTCGCATGGCTTCATTCGAGCGTCGAGCGGCGTGATCAGCCAACTCGATTACCCTGGCTCCATAACCACAAACTGTCTTGGCATCAACGATGCCGGCGAGGTCACTGGACTCTATCTGGATTCTCGCAACGTGTCACACGGCTTCACGTACAAGAATGGCAGATTTCATGCGTCGCGACTACCCGATGTCGCGGGCATCAATAACGTCGGGAGCTACGTCGGTTCTATCACGTCATCGAGCGGCAAGACGACGGGCTATATTGTGACCTCGACGGCGCCCGAACCATGAGTTTGCGCGCGATCGCGGCGACGAACGAAAAACCCTAGGGTTGGACGACACCAGTTCGTAAAAGGTCTGGCCGCCGCGTTCAGTAGCACCGCGCTGTTCGGCGGCGGCGTCGCCTCCTCGGCGCCGCCGAGCAAGCTCATAGGACCTCATAGGCCTTGTGCATCGAGGGACCTCTTTTGGGATTGTCGGACTGCGCCAGCCCCCGCAATCCAGACCGCGTGAGGTGGCAGCCTATTCGGTGAATCAATTCATTCCCGAGAGCGCCAAAGATCACTTTCTATTGCGAACCGTGTGCCTATAGAGAGAGTGTCGACCTCAGGGAAAAGTATACGACGCTGATTAACCGTACGCGAAATCCGGCTTGCTTTGCCCTACCTCGATGATGTAACCGTCAGGATCGCGGATATAGCAGCGCGTCTCACCATACTTGTCCAGAGGTTCAGTGAGAAACGTCGCTCCCCGACTCTTCCATAACTTGTAGCACGCTTGAATATCTGCTACGCGGATATTCATAAAGCTGCTGATCTCATTTGGGTCGGGAGGGGGGCGGAGCGTCACCGTTGGTTTGTCAGGTGTCGGGCCGCCCCCGACGTTGATTATGAGCCACGTGTTTGCGATCTTTATGTACGGCGGTGCGTTTCCATCGCCCATGCTCACAATTTCACCTCCGAAGACCGATTTGTAGAACTCGGCGGATCGGTTGAGGTCGGCTACTGTGAGAAAGTGAGCGACGGTAAAGCCCTCGTGCGGCGGCATCTGATAGCTTTTTTGCTCTACTTGCACTTCATCCATTGACCGCTCCAGTTGAAGTATGAGTTTGACGCGCGGGCACAACGAACTCGACGGTTCCCTCGTCGATCGGGTGGTGGTTCGCGTCAACGAGTTGGATTCGTACCTTGTGCGATCCCGGCGCGAAGCCGTTGAGAATGATCGACTGTCCACTTGCGTCGACCCAGCGCCATGATGCATCATCAACCGAAATGTGGACGTGTCCGATCCGAGGCGAAACCGCAAGTGCCGCTTCCCCGAAGACGTCCGCGATGTGAAGATTCTCCGCGTAGTATTGGATGACGACTCGACCGGTCGAAAGCGCCCCGGGAAGTGGGGGATCGATGATAATCCTTGCCGGTGGTTCCGCGCCATCGAGCGGTTCGACCGGCGCGGCGCCGATCATCTGACGTGCGGTGCCCGTTGTTCCTGTTTCGTTCTTCATAACCGCACCCATCGAAGTAGGCGCATCAGAAATCGTCAACATCGATGACAGCCTGAGCGAAAGCTTGCGGAGCTTCTTGGGGCAAATTGTGGCCGACGCCGCCCGTGATGAGGCGGTGCTCATATTTGCCCGAGAACCGGTTTCGATACGCTATGCTGGGCGCGTGGATTGCCCCGTTGGCGTCGCCTTCCATGGTGATCGTGGGCACGGTGATGGGAGGAAATGTGGCTAGCCGCTTTTCCAGGTCGTCATATCTCCGTTCGCCATCGGCCAGACCAAGCCGCCATCGATAGTCGTGCATCACGATATCAATGTGGTCGGGATTGTTGAAGGACGCTGCTGTGCGATCGTATGTAGCATCGTCGAAATTCCATTTTGGGGAAGCCTGGTGCCAGATGAACTTATTGAACTGGTCGAGGTATTTCTCATAGCCGGCCTTGCCGACTGGAGTGGCGAAGTAGTACTGGTACCAAAATAAGAACGCAGCCTCGGGCGGCAACGGGGCCTGGTTGCCCGCCGGGCTGCTGATGAGATAGCCGCTGACGGAAACGATCGCTTTGCAGCGTTCCGGCCAGAGCGTTGCAATGACGTCCGCCGTGCGCCCGCCCCAGTCAAAGCCGGCGACGATGGCTGACTGTATCTTGAGCGCATCCATCAGAGCGATGATGTCGAGGGCGACAGCCGACTGTTGGGCGTTTCGCATCGTTTCGCTGGAAAGAAAACGCGTCGTACCGTAGCCGCGCAGATAAGGAACGATTACTTTATAGCCCGCCGATGCCAACAATGGAGCGACGTCGACAAAACTGTGAATGTCGTAGGGCCAACCATGCAGCAGAATCACCGCCGGTCCACCACTCGGCCCGGCTTCGGCATAGCCAATATTTAGAAGGCCAGCGTTGATTTGCTTTTGGGAGGCAAACGCTGTATGTGTCCCCGCTTTAGTCGGGGGAATATCTGTCAGATTTGCTGTTCTCGCTTGTGCCGCGGAAGGGCCAGACATAGCGAGACCGGCAACGCCCAAGACCGCAGCGCTCAAAAAGTGGCGGCGATCAAACTGGAATGCTCCTGACACTGTCATTCTCCTTGACCGAGGGGCGCTCTAAAGAACGACAGCGATCATCCGCTCTGCTTACGAAGCGAGTGGAAAGTCTCGCGAATGTCTTCGGAAAACAATTGCGGCTGTTCCCAGGCGGCAAAATGGCCGCCGACGTCGTGCTTCTTGTAAAACACCAGTTTGGGATACGCCTTTTCCGACCAGCTTTGCGGCGCCGTATAGATCTCGTGCGGAAACGCGCTCACGCCGGTCGGAATCTTCACACCCTGCACGTTGAAGAAGCCGAGTTTGTTTTCCCAATACAGGCGCGCCGAAGAGATACCCGTCTTCGTCAGCCAGTACATCGTGATGTTGTCGAGCACGTCGTCGCGCGAAAGGCCGCCCGGGTTACCCGCAAAGGCCGGCGCGATCATCTCGTAACTGTCCTTGTCGTGATCGAGAATCCAAGCTGCCAATCCGATCGGCGAATCGAGCAGTCCGTAGAGCGTTTGCGGGCGGTTCGCCATCTCGACGGCGTACCCGAGGTGATGCGTGTAGAAATCGGCAAGCTGCCTATATGCGTATAGCTCGTCGTCCGAGAGCCCGGCGGGGGGCGGAGCGTTGGCAATCGCCTTCGCCAAAGTGTCGTCGGGAACGGTCCCCGGCATGTTACTATGAATGGCCATCACGTGATCCGGCGCGATTATCGCCAGCTGTTGCGTGACGGCGGCGCCCCAATCGCCGCCTTGCGCGACGAATCTATCATACCCGAGGCGCTGCATTAGCGCGACCCATGCCCTAGCGACCCGTACGGGATCCCAGCCGAGCGCTTTCGGCTCGGCCGAATAGCCATATCCGGGTATTGACGGAATCACTAGATGGAACGCGTCCGCTGCGCTCGCGCCATGTGCCGTGGGATCGGTTAAGGGACCGATTACCTTCATTTGCTCGATGATCGAACCCGGCCATCCATGCGTGATAACGAGCGGCAACGCGTCGTCATGCTTCGAACGAACGTGAATGAAATGGATGTCGACCCCGTCGATCTTTGTGACGAACTGCGGGGTCGCATTCAATCTGGCCTCGATCTTGCGCCAATCGTAACCGTCCGCCCAATAGTTCGCCAGCGCCCGCGTCGTCGCCAACTGCACGCCTTGTGAGTCATCTGCCACGAGCTCTTTCGTCGGCCATCGCGTCGCTTTGATGCGTCTACGCAAATCATCGAGTTCCGACTCCGGAACGTTCAAGTGAGGGAACGGACGAATAGCGGTCGTATCGCTGCTCGCCATGGTTTGAGCCACAGTGGAACTCCTTTGTGAAGAGCCCTGGCCCGGTTCATGAGATTCTGCATAACCGAACATGCCGAGCTGGGCGGCGGCAATGGTGATGGCCGTAGTACCGACAAAACGGCGCCTGTTAAGGTTAAACTCTTCCGGCATACACAAATCTCATCTCAGTCGCATCGCCTTCACAGGCGCGGCCAGAATGATATTTACCGACAACGGATTTGAGGTTTGAGAAGCGCGAAGACTCGGGACTCAGACGAGCAGCGCGATCCATGCGTGGCTGTTGACTATTCGGAGAGGCTTGCATTCCAGACCGTGTGCGTAGACCAGCCAAGCAAGCCCGCCCCCGTAGAGAATGACCGAAGCGGCTGACGATCGAGATCTAGTTCGATTTGGTCGACAAGCACATATGATGACTTTATCTGAATGAAAAGTCAATATGAAACGTACGTGCGAAATGCTGCGTTCATGACAGAGCCGGCTGTCCGAACGCATCATCGCACGTCTAGGATTAGTCGCTTATAAGGTCGCCGTCGACAACGAAACAATTCTCGACAGCGCGGACCCCTCGAAGCGCTGTTTCACGGGCCGACGTATCGAAGCAATATCGCGAATGGAATAAGCTGAATGCGGTACTCTACGTCAATTGCGTCCTTCGTGGATCCCATACTGTGATGCGACGTTGGGACGAACGAAAGTTGAATGCTGTTGGCCGACAACTGTACCATACGGATGATATATTTGGTTAGGTCGCGTTGCGATGGCGGCACGACAGCATAGTGGTTGTAGTCGTTATATACTTTCACCAACGCCCGCAACGTAGCGCCCGAGAAAGTCTGCATCGGTAGCGACCTGACAAGAACGTCAGCCGCCCTGAGCGTGCTCACCCTAGTAGTCGGGCAATCCAAGTATGTCGCTGCGCAATTCGTCCTCGCCAGAGAATATTCTCCGTCGTGTGGATCATCGGTTGCGAATGAAACTCAGCGACAATTGCGCGACGGCGGTGCCTCCACTCCAGAGCGGGGGCGGCCGAGAAAATGGCTGCCATTCACGGGGATTGGGTTACGTTTGGGTTGCGCCGGAAGGCGATGGCGAGAAAAATACCGTAAAATAAGGCGTTCGGGCGAATAGCTTAGCGGTAGAGCACTCGCTTCACACGCGAGGGGTCGTAGGTTCGATTCCTACTTCGCCCAAGTCTTACTAGATCTGTTTTGCGCCAACCGGTCAGAGATGTGCAAGCACCGCATCCGCGAAGGCGCGCGTGTTGAGCGCGGCCGAGTTCGCGCGCGCAAGGTCGGCAGTCCGTGCTCCATCGCGAAATGCGAGTTCGACCGCATCCTCGATGCGACGGGCTGATGTTTCGTCGGCCAAACTGTGCCGCAGCAGCATCGCCGCCGAAAGAATGGCCGCAGTGGGATTCGCGATGCCTCTTCCCGCGATGTCGGGTGCGGTGCCGCTGATCGGTTCGTACATCCCGAATTGGCGTCCAGGCGAGCCGCGAGAACCGAGGCTTGCGCTCGGGAGGTTGCCGATCGAGCCAGTCAGCATCGCGGCCTCATCGGAAAGGATGTCGCCAAACATATTCTCGGTCAGGATGACGTCAAAATCGCGCGGACGGCGCACGAGTTGCATGGCAGCGTTATCCACCAAGAGGTGCTCCAACGCGATGTGCGGGTAGTCCCGTGCAACGCGTTCTACGGTCTTGCGCCATAGCCGCGAAGTCGCGAGGATGTTCTGCTTGTCCACCGACGTAACACGCTTTTTACGCGAATCAGCCAACAAAAAAGCGACGCGCGCGATCCGCTCTATCTCTGGCGCGCGGTAGAACATCGTATCCACGGCTTCTTCGACGCCGTCGTCTGCCGTTCTAAGCTCCTTTGGCTGCCCGAAATAGATTCCGCCGGTCAATTCGCGAACGACGATAAGATCCAAACCGCTAACAAGTGTTGGCAGGAGGCTCGACGAGCCTTCGAGAGCCGGGAAGACCCGAACGGGGCGAAGGTTTGCATACAATTCGAAGTCGTGACGTAGCGAGAAGAGCGCGTGCTCTGGGCGTTCATCGAAGGGCAGATGGTCGTATTCCGGATCACCGACGGCGCCAAAGAGTATCGCGGCGCTCCTTTCGCAAAGCGCGCGCGTTTCGTCGGGCAGCGGTGAGCCGGCGGATCGAATCGCAGCAGCTCCGGCAACTCCCTCGACGCAGTCGATTTCCGGCCGAACGGCACGCAGGAGGCGAACGGCTTCCCGAGTCACCTCGGGTCCGATCCCATCGCCCGCGAGGACTGCTATCGTCGTCAAAGCGTCGCCAACAGCGAGCGCGCGGCTCGCGTCACATCGTCAACGCTTAGGCCATATTTCTCGATCAGGGCTTGGTTGGGCCCGCTTTCACCGTCGACGTCGTGCAGACCTAAACGGTGCACACGCACCGGACAACGTTCGCCCAATAGCTCGGCGACCGCGCCGCCCAAGCCGCCGAATACCGAGTGTTCTTCGCATGTAAGGACGCAACGAGTGGAGCGCGCGACCTCGACAATCGCTGCCGCATCCAGCGGTTTGATTGTCGGCACGTGTAAGACCGTCGATTGAATGCCTTCGCGCTCGAGAGCGGCAGCCGCCGCAATGGTCCTCAGCGTCTGCCCGCCGGTAGCGATAATGCCAATGTCGGCCCCTCGCCTCAAGAAGAGCGCCTGGCCTAATTGAAACGTGTGATCCGCGGGTGTGATAATCTCGGCGGGATCGCGCGTGAAGCGGAGGTAGACCGGTCCGGCGAATTCGCTGACCGCTAACATCGCGGCTCGTGCTTCAATTGCATCGCACGGTGCCACGACCGTCATGTTCGGCATACTTCGCATGATGGCTATGTCGTTGACGACTTGATGCGTCTTGCCCGTGTAGCCGGTCATTATCCCGCTGTAGTGGGCGGCGAGTTTCACGTTCAGATTCGGCTGCGCCACGACAACTCTGATCTGATCGAGATCGCGCGTGGCGATAAAAGCGGCGAACGACGAAACCCAGGGTCGCAATCCGAGCGTCGCCATGCCGGCCGCGACGCCGATAAGATTTTGTTCTGCTATTCCCATCATGAAGAATCGATCCGGCGCTGCGCTTGCAAGCTTGTCCGACTTTGTGGAATTCGCCAAATCGCCGTCCAAGAGCACAACGCGAGGGTCGCGCGCGCAAAGTTCGATCATCGTATCGCCGAATATCTCGCGTTGCGCTAACTGCGTGCTCATCACGAACCGGACCCGAGGCGCCGATCGGCCGCATCAAGTTCCGCGAGCGCTCTCTCGAGGTCCGCGTCGGTCATCGGCTTGGAATGCCACGCGTAATCACGCTCCATGAAGGAGACGCCCTTGCCTTTGATCGTGTGTGCGATGATGATGCTGGGTCGCCCGCGGGCGGCGCGCGCCGCCTCGCACGACGCGAGAAATTCCTCCGGTTTGTGGCCGTCACACTCAAGGACGTCCCATCCAAAAGCACGCCACTTCGCGACGGGATTCTCGACGGGGTCGAGCCGCGAGCTGTTCGTATAACCGGTCGAGGTCGCCCAACCGAATTGCTGCAGGTGATTCCAATCCAGTATCGCCGTCAGCGTGTCGAGTCCGTAACGCGCGGCGACGAATGCCGCCTCCCAGATCTGCCCCTCCTGGATCTCGCCGTCGCCAAGCATGACCCACGTCCGAAACTCCTTGCCGAGCATGCGGGCACCCAGTGCCATTCCGACGCCCGGCGATAGGCCTTGTCCTAGCGAGCCCGTCGACATATCCAATCCCGGCAGCTTCGTCATATCCGGGTGACCTTGAAGCCGCGAATCGATGGCGTCGAACGTCTGCAATTCCTCAGGCGAAAAATAGCCGCGCAGAGCGAGCACCGCGTAGAGACCGATGGAACAATGACCCTTCGACAATATGAAACGGTCTCGATCCTCCCACAACGGTCGCTGCGGGTCGATGCGTAAGACCGAAAAGTATAGCGCGGCAAGCATCTCTGCCGCCGATAAGACGCCGCCGATATGACCGGCACCCGCATGATGAACTGCGCGCAGCGTGCGGCGACGAATATCATTTCCGATCCGAAGGAGATCGTCGGACTTCACAGGCCGAATTCCTCGCGCAAATAGCGCCGGTTGGCTGTGGCCGAACCGATCGGATCGCGCGGAGCATCTTGCTCGACGATGAGCCAACCACGATAGGCGGCCTTGTCGAGGGAATCGAGAATACGATCGAACGCCACGATACCTTTTCCGAGCTCAACGAAGAGACCGACCTGCACGGCCTGGACAAACCCCATTTTCTCTGAACGAACCCGGGCAAGGAGATCGCCGTCGACGTCTTTGAGATGCACATAGCCGACACGATCGGCGTAATCTCGAAACAGCGCTTCGGGGTTCACTCCCGCGTAGGCGAGGTGACCGGTGTCCGGACAAAGTCCGATGAGGGCCGGGTCGGTGACTGCACAGAGGCGATCGATCTCGTGTCTCGTCTCCACATACGTGCCGACGTGCGGGTGAAAGACGCCCCGCATGCCGCGCGTCGCCAGCTTTTCGCCGACGCGATTCAAGCCATCGCCCAGCGCGCGCCACTGGGCGTCGTCAAGTCCTTCGCTTCCGTCATCTCTGACGCGTCCGGCGACCGCTAGTCGTTCATTCGTCGGCGCGTCCGAGAGAATGATGGTGTCGGAGCCGAGCAATTGAAGACGATCGGCTACCGGTTCGAGACTGCGGATGGCCACGGCGTGCTTGCCGGATTCGCGTAGATCAAGGGCGCAAAAGGTGGCGGCTGCGCGAAGATGTCGACGCTCGAGCTCTGGCCGCAGAGCGGCCGGATCGGAAGGGAAATTATAGCTGATCTCAGTGCCGTCGTATCCGGCCCTAGCCATTTCGTCTAGCATCTGATCGAAAGCCGGCTTGGGCGTCCACGTGTAGAGCGGATCGAATCCCCAATTCACGGACGCGGTTCCGATGTCGATCGAGTTCACCACCTCCAGCTCTCTTTGATCCAGGCGTGCACCGGATCGAATGTCATGTGATACGTGTGACGCGGCCCGGCCATGACGTTGAGATAGTAGATCCAGTACCCTTCGGCCGCCGCACAGACGTGGTAGCCGCGCGGCACGAGGACAACGTCGCGGTCGTGGGCGGTCACCGTCTCGTCGAGATCGCCGGTCGCTGAGTAGATACGCTGGAACGCGAAACCTGACGCGGGATTCGCGCGATAATAGTAGAGCTCTTCGAGCAGAGACTCTGCCGGCGGGTCATCCACATCGTGTTTGTGCGGTGGGTAACTCGACCAGTTTCCGGGCGGCGTGATGACTTCGGTGAGAAAAAGCGCGCTCGACTCGTCCTCGCCCATCATGATATTGCGTATGCGACGTTGCGCGTTGCCTTCGCCGCGCGTATATTCCGCAGCTGCGCTCACGGCGATCAAGCGCGCGGGGTGGCGTTCACGAGCGGGCGCGCTGCAGATCGCGACCTCCGCGTCGCGTAGTGCAGAAATCTCATAAGTTGTGGATGCTGGCAGAAACAAGACCTCTGGCTGGCCGCAGAAAGGGTCATCGCGCTGGCCGATCGCAGGCCAGTCGCCTTCGCTTGTCGTCGCAGAGACCGACCCACTGATCACGACCAGCGCGCATTCGTCATCGCCGGTCCCGGCGCTCAGTTGCTCGGCGCTCGCCAATCTTACGACGCGGAACGAGATGTATCTCCAATCTGTGGTGTTCGGCGAGACTCGTACCACTTCGCCGGATTGGACATCGCGCCCGCGGATGACGAGGCCCCTCCTGGAATCGCTGCTATCCATTCGCGATTTCTTTGAGTTTGACAGGCCGGCGCTCGCGCAAGGAAAGGCCGGCAGCTATCGCGATGCGCAACGCTTCCAGAGCGTCGCTCGCGCCAACGAGCGGAGCGCGATGGTCGTTGATCGCCGCGACGAAGTCCCGAACTTCGGATCGATACGCTTCGGCGAAGCGCTCGATGAACGACTCGACCTCCGGTGTCGCGTGGGTGGAGTCGAGCAGCCCACCGCTGTTGAGCCGCTTGTGCCCGATGAGCACCATGCCCTTCGATCCCTGGATCTCGCCGCGCACGTCGTAGCCGTAGACCGCCTCACGGGAGTTATCGATGACACCTATAACGCCCCCGCTGAAGCGAAGCACGACCACAGAGGTGTCGACGTCTCCGAAGTCGCCGAGAGCAGGTGCGATGAGCGCGGAGCCGGTGGCGTAGACCTCTTCCACTTCAAGCGGGCTCAACAGCCAGCGGGCGAGGTCGAATTCGTGGACCATCTGATCGGTGAACTGGCCGCCGCTCGTCCGCAAGTACGCCAGTGATGGTACGCGGTGATCTCTGCCGACGAGCCGCAGGAAGCGTGCATGGCCAAGCTCACCGTTTTGCACAATCGATCGCGCGCGCGAAAATTCCGGATCGAAACGACGCTGAAATCCGACTTGCAGGACGACGCCGGCAGAGCGCGCAGCGATGTCGGCCGCGTTCGTCTCGGCGATCCGCAACGATATAGGTTTTTCACACAATATATGTTTGCCCGCCTGCAGCGCGCGATCGATAAGGCCGGCGTGTGTATCCGTCGGGGTTGCGATGATCACCCCGCGAACCGCTGGGTCATCGAGAAACGATTGGACGTCGGCTACGCGGCCGATCCCAACATCGTCGGCGAGGCGTTGCGCAGCAGGCAGATCGACGTCTGATATGCCGACGAGCTCGGCTCCCGGAACGTGCCGGGCCACCGAACGTACGTGGACGGCTCCGATCCGGCCCGCGCCGATGACGGCGAGCCCGATTGTGGAGGACGTCATCAGGTAAGCGACTCCTCCGATCGCGCCGCTTCGTAGGCTGCGCGTTTTTTCTTGTGGTACGTGGGAACTGTGACATCCCACCAGCCGGTGGTTGTGAGGGCACTTCCTGGCAGCTCACGGCTGCAAAGCGCTTCGACGACCGCGGGCCGGCCCGAAGCGAACGCGCGGCGCAGCGCCGGACCTACCTCGTCTGGACTTTCGATACGTTCACCGTGGCAACCAAAACCCTGTGCGACCATCGCAAGGTTTGCCGAGAACGGAGTGCCGTCGCGCTTTCCAAACTTGGTGGCGATCTCACGGTCCGCCCCGAACTGGGTGGTCTGCAAATTCTTGATGCACTCCCAGCCGAAGTTGTTCATCACCAAGAACACGGCGGGAATATCGTACTGCGCAGCCATCGCTAGTTCTTCGACGGTCTGAAGAAAACTGCCGTCGCCAACGATCGCTACCGCCTGCCGGTTCGGTGCGGCGAGCTTTGCTCCAATCGCACCCGGAACCTCAAATCCCATCGCAGAGAAGCCGCCCGAGGTGATGTGCTGATCCGAGCCATAGACTGGAAACTCGGTGAACACTTGACTCTGAGGATTTCCGGCTCCCGTGACGACGATCGCATCGTGGTCGAGAACACGTCGCGCTTCGGCAAGGGCGCGCGAGATCGTCATCGGTGAATCCGCGCTCTCGCGAGACGGCCGAAGCGCGTCCTGCCACGCTGACTTGAGCTTTTGCAGGCGCGCAAAGTACGGCGAGTTCTTAAAGTCGTTAGGTTTTGCCATATCGCCAAGTACGCGCAACATATCGCCGAGCGTGGCCTTGGCGTCGCCGACCAAACCGACTTCCACCGGATAGTTCTTGCCGATCTCGTACGGATCAAGGTCGATCTGAATCAGTTTTGTTGGCGGTATATCAAATGTGACGCCTCGACGAAACGACGAAGACGTCCTATCGGTAAAACGGCAGCCGACAGCGAGGATCACATCGGCCTCGCGGGCGAGCGTATTACCCGAGATGGATCCGAGATCACCGCAGGGCCACGCGTAAAGCGGGTGATCCTCGGGAATGGCCCCTTTGCCCATCCAGGTCACCGTCATCGGGCAGCCGAGAAATTCTGCGACCGCTTGAATCTCGGCTTCGGCCTCCGACGCAATGACGCCGCCGCCGATGACGATGAGCGGACGTTCGGCCTTGAGCAGCAACTTCGCGGCACTATCGACCATCTGCGGGTCACCGTGAGAACGACCGTGCGGGCGCCGCGAGACCGGTTCCGGCAACGAAGCGACATCCGTATCCTCGGCCTGCAGATCCATGGGAAGGTCGATGTATGCCGGGCCGCGGCGCCCTTCCAGCATCACATTGAACGCCAGGTGAAGGACGTTCGCGATCTGATCCACGCGGCTCGGCTGCCACCAGCGTTTCACGACCGGTTCCATCATGCGCGGAAAGTTTGCCCAGTGCGTCCGCTCCAGTTCCTGCAGCACACCGCGCCCGCGCATATACGTGTGAACGGACCCAGTCAAAAGCAACAACGGAATCGAATCGATATACGCATTTGCGACGCCCATGGCAGTGTTCGCCGCACCCGGGCCGATGGAGGTGAAGACGCCGCATACTTTACGAGCGACGCGGTAGAAGGCGTCCGCCATGTGAGCGGCCCCCTGTTCGTGAATCGCCTGGATAAGCTGTATTTCTTTGCGACGGTCCACAAACGCGTCTAAGAGAGCTGTGTTTCCGTGGCCGGGAACACCGAAGAGATATGGCATTCCCTCGCGGATCAAATATTCGGCGATGATCTGTCCGCCGGTCATTCGCACGTCAGCAATACCTCAAGAAGACTTGGCAGTTATCTCAGCGACGTGGCCGAGCTGTGCTGAAACGCTTTCAGCTGCGCGTGTGATGTGTTCCACGAGCCCCGGAAGGTCTTCACGCGTCAATCGCGTGGCCGGCATTGAAAGTCCGAACGCTGCCACGATTCGGCCGTGATGGTCTCTGATCGGAGCGGCGACACATCGAACCCCCGAATGGAGCTCTTCATCGTCGTATGCGTAGCCGCTACGGCGAACACGTTCGAGTTCGCTCATCAACGCTTCGATCGTCGTGATCGTTTGCGGCGTGTATCTGATCATAGGCTCGGCGAATAGTCGATGCAGATCCGGTTCGATGCTGTCAGCGAGAAGTGCCTTACCAACGGCGGTGCAGTACGCAGGCTCCGAACTTCCGATCGTCGTCTCAACGCGTAATATTCCAGCGCCCGATTGACGCCCGACAAAGACGGCGCGCGGTCCGTCAAGGACAGCGATGTGTGTGCTTTCCCCTGTGAGCGTTGCGATCGAGCGCAGATGCGGGTCGGCAAGCGTGACCACACTCAGCCGCCGCAGAAGCGCGAACGCGATCTCCAGAACCCCGTATCCAATCGAATATTTCTTCGAATCCGGATCTTGCTGGACGAGCCCACCTGCCTCGAGCGTGACCAGTAGACGATACGCGGTGCTCGGATCTACCTTTAGCCGCTCGGCGACCTCGGTCACGCCCATCGGCGCATCGGCACCGCCGAGCAAGCGCAAAATCGTCGCACCGCGCGCGAGCGAATTGATCAACTTGCCGTCGTGTTTCGGTTTGAGCGCCATTCGTCAATCAGATTGCGCTATGGTCAAGAATATCTCCTTGCTGGGTAGGAATATCTTGAAGGAAACTCATTTTTCGCAACCGTATTGACCATAGAGCAATCGAGTTGTGCAGTCCGAGTGCGCCTAGCGCTTGAACGCGCGACGTTGCGAACGTGTCAGGTGATGATGACTATGAGCGATGAGCGCGATGAAGTGCGTTTCAAGCGGCGAGCGCTGTTGCAAGTCGGCACTGCGATCGGCGCGGGGCTAGCCGCAACCGGAACGCTCGAGCTAGCCGGCTGCACGCCACCACAAAAATCCGCGCTAGGCGGCGTTCGTTTTGCCTTCATTGTCAAAACCGTCAATTCGGACTACTGGCAGACCTGTCTAGCCGGAGGCCGAAACGCCGCGCAGCAGCTTGGGCTGAACGCCTTGCAATTCACCGGCGCCAATTCCGAAGCAAACATCCAGCAGCAGATCGAGCTCGTCGAAGATGCATTGGCGAAGAACTTGGACTTTCTCGTTCTCGCGCCTACGAGTTCAACGGCGCTCGACAATGTCATCAAGAAAGCTTCAGACGCCGGCGTCAAGGTGATACTGATCGATTCGGCCGCCAACACAACGGACTACGTCACGTTCCTCGCCACCGATAATCATGCGGGTGGATTGCTTGCAGCCAAGACGCTAGTAGATGCGATCCAGAAGAAGACCGGTGCGGCTGCGGGTCAAGTCGGCTACTCAACGTTTCTTAGCGGCGTCGGGTCGCTGACGCTGCGGGACCAAGGTTTTCTCGAAGGACTCAAGGCGTACCCCCATATCGACGTCGTCGCGCACAAAGATGCGGCCGGTGATCAATCCATAAAGCCGATCGGAATCGTCGCGGATACTCTTTCGCGCTTCCCAAACCTCGTGGGCTACTTCGCCGACTCTTTGATCACGCTGCAGGGCGCGGTGACCGCCTTTCGTGAGAACCGCGTCGATTCGAAGAAAGTGTCGCTCGTCGGGTTTGATCCGTCGCCGCAGCTCGTGCAAGATCTTGCGGCCGGAACGGTCGACGGCATCATCCTGCAAGACAACTATCAGATGGGCTATGGCGGCGTTGCCTACGGTCTGTTAGCCGCGGCGGGATTACAGATGCCGAAGTTCATCAATACGGGTGTCACCGCCGCAACTCCGGACAACGTGAAAGAGTCCGACATCCAAGGTCTGCTGAAACCGTCCACGCAGACGCGCATAGGACTTCGAACCGCTTCGTGAGCGGACAAACGTGAGCCGATCAGCGTCAACGCCTCGCTCCGTCGGTGCGCAGCTGCGCTGGGACCTTGTTCTGCGGCTAGGGCTCGTCGGCATCATCGTCCTGCTCATCGTCGCCTTCTCGGTCACTGCGCAGGGTTTTTTGACGTGGCAAAACCTTGAGAACAACGCGCGCCAGATGGCGGTGGTCGGAATCATCGCGGTCGGCGAGACGTTCGTCATCATCACGGCGGGCATCGATCTCGCCGTCGGCTCACTGCTTGGCTTCTCGGGCATTCTCGTGGCGCTCGGCCTCGGGCACGGCTTTCCCATCGCAATCGTTGTCGTCGCCGTGCTGTGCGTCGCGGTCGGCATCGGTCTCGTCAATGGATCGCTGATCCAGAGCGCAGCGTTGCCACCGTTCATCGTTACGCTCGGAATGCTCGGTATCTTGCGTGGATTGACGCAGATCTTCGGCAACGGACAGCAGGTCGGGTACGACGTTCCCGCATTCAGTAATTTCGCCTCAAATTCTAGCCTCGGCATACCGAATCTATTCTGGGTTCTCGTGGGCGTGTGCCTGATTGCCGGAGTCTTCTTGCACCAGACGCGGCGCGGGCGATATATCTACGCGGTGGGCAGCAATGCGGAAAGCGCTCGGCGCGCGGGCGTCAACGTCGGCGCTACGCTCTTGACGGTGTACGCTGTCAGCGGATTGCTCGCCGGGATCGCCGGCATTTTGCTCACGTCCCGCCTCGCACAAGGCGATCCCAACGCGGGAACCGGTTACGAACTCGACGCCATCGCAGCGTCGGTGCTCGGCGGAGCGAGTCTTTTCGGCGCGCGCGGTTCCATCATCGGCACGTTTCTCGGCGTGTTGCTGGTCCAGATCATGACGAACGGTCTCAACTTGTTGAACTTCGATCCGCAGGTCGCGCGCATGCTCGAAGGCGCGCTGCTCATCATCTTCGTCTATCTCGATCATTTGCGCAAACCGAAGCTGGTCGCCGCATGACGAACGAAGTACCGGCCGCCACGCGCGATCTCCCGGTCCTGTCGGCCCGTTCTATTTCAAAGCGCTTCGGCAACGTCGTAGCGCTCGAGAGCGTGGATTTCGAAGTCTATTCCGGCGAGATAGTCGCGCTCGTCGGAGATAATGGGGCGGGTAAATCGACGCTGACCAAAGTCATCTCAGGTGCGATCGCGCCTGATTCCGGCACTATAGAACTGAACGGTAGGCACGTCTCATTTCGGACTCCTGCCGATGCCCGCGACGCCGGCATCGAGACGACGTATCAAGACCTGGCGCTTGCCGGCGATCTCGACATCGCCGCCAACCTGTTCCTCGCACGAGAGATCCTCCGTCCCGGCATCCTAGGCCGGCTCGATTTTCTCGATCGCGCCGCGATGCGCAAGCGAAGCGAAGAGCACCTCCGGGATTTCGGTATCCGGATCGACTCGATGTCGCAGCGCGTCGATACGCTTTCGGGTGGACAGCGACAGTCGATTGCAGTCGCGCGAAGCGTCTTCTGGGGCTCGGCGCTTGTCATCATGGATGAGCCGACCGCGGCGCTCGGCGTCACGCAATCAGCCCTCGTCTTTCAGCTGATGCGGAAAGTCCGCGACGCCGGAACGGCAGTCGTCTTTATAAGCCACAACCTTCCGCAAGTCTTCGAAGCCGCCGACCGCGTTGTGATCATGCGTCGCGGCCGGCGAGTTGGAACGTTAGACCCGCACGTCGCTACGATGGATCAGGCCGTCGGCCTGATGACCGGCGCGATGGCATCCCACGAAAGCGCACCCTCCTAGTTTTCCCACCGCTAAAGGAGACCGAAACGATGTTCTCAGCTGCCTCACTCCGATCGATGATGTCCATCTTGGCACTTGCGGCGCTCACGCTTGCGCTCGCTCCGGTGCCATCGATGGCGGATGCGTCCGGCGCGCCCACGGTCGTGATCAGCGGATCGGTGATCGATCAACACAACTCGTTGCCGATAGCCGGCGCGTCCCTTGCTTTACAGCGCGCTGAAACAACGATCGCGACTACGACGTCGGATCGCGACGGCAAATTCGCCTTTGCGCCGGAACCGTTCGGCGTCTACACGATCGTCATTCGCGCGACGGGTTACGCCGGCGTCCGGTCCGACGATATCGTCGCCTACCAAAGCGTGACGAGCGTGACGTTGACGTTGAAGCGCGCGGAGAATGCGGTCGACGTCCACGAGCTAGGCCACGTGACCGCCACTGGCCGCGCGGCAGGCCTGCAGACGACAACGACGATCCAGCAGCAGGTGGATCCCTCGCTCATGCTGCGCACGAACCAGATCCGAGTAGCCGAGACGCTCGCGAAGTTGCCCGGAGTGAATTTCTCGAGTCAAGACTCGGCTGTCGGCGACGACATTGGGATCGACATCCGGGGTTTGAAACCAAGTGAGACGCAAGTCTTGCTGGACGGTCACCCCATCGGTCCGCTCGGCGTCTATCCCGGCGACATCGGGGGCGGTGTGGGCGGTTACGATTTTCAGGACTCGCCGCTGTTCGCGGTGCAGAACACCGTCGTCACGTACGGCTCGGGCGCGACGGGTCTCTACGGAGTAGACGCTGTCGGCGGCGCTGTGGACCTGCAGACGGTAAATCCGACTGCCCAAGCTCAGGGCATCATCAAACTGGGTGTAGGAGGTCAGGGAAAACAACTTTTCCTAGCACAGACAACAGGGACGGAAGACAAGCTCGGCTACGTCATGCTGCACGGCGTGTCCGGAACGTATGGCGATTTCCCTCCACAGATCGTCGCTCAAACCGGAGCGCGCGGAAACGACTTCACGTCTGCGACCCTTGCCGCCGACACGTACCTTGTCACCGGGAACTACCTCCTCCGAAACGACCTTGTCAAGCTGCGATGGGCCTTTACGCCGAAGACGTCGTTGACTCTGACCGGATATTCGGCGACATCTTGGGATGACAAGTCGGGCAACGGCGATAACGATTTCATCACCTATCAATATGCGCTGAATCAGGCGCTCAACAATACGAATTGTTCCTCTCCGACGGTCCCCGCCGGAGTCACGGTGATCACGGATAGCGGCCAGGTCTGTGACTCGCCGCAGCAGTACGCGGCGGGCGCGAGCGGGCCCGCGGGCGGGGGACAGAATCCATTCCAAGCCTTGCGCAGCCAGGATTATCATCTGCGCTACCTTGCCAGCGTCGGACACAATCAATTTGTGATCGATACATTCACGGATAACTATGGGCAGACGCGTCAGCGGCCGCCTTCGAACATCAACGGTCCGAACGTCAATGCGCTCAACAATGTCTACAGGTCGTTTGGGACCCTGGTGAGCGACGACATCGCGACCGGAAATAACGACCTGGGTCTCGGATTCTACACGCAGCGCCAATACTTCACCGGCAACACATTGACCGGCGTCGGCATCGTCCCAAATGCGGCGCTCTTTTCGAAACTCCAAAGTTTCTTCATTCGCGACGCGTACGCGCCGGCCGGCAAGGTATCGTACTTTCTCAACGCTTGGTTAAAACATTCGCTGCTTGGAGGCAACTCGTTTGATCCGCGAGCAACCATTGTTTTTCAACCAGATCCGAAAGACGTCATCCGGGTCACGGGTGGCGGATCGTCGGCTGACCCTGCTCCGATCGCGGTGACGTTGACAGGATCGGGCGGAATCAATCCCGGAAACTGCAAGGTATTCGGAATTGGCACCGTGCCGACCACTGGGGAGCAACCGGAAAAGGCGAGCGATCTGGAGTTGGCTCTCGCTCACAGCTTCTTCTCGGATACGACGTCGCAGCTGACGTTTTACGACACAAATGAGATCAACACGATCTTCGAAGGAAACGCTCCGGCGGTCAATTATCTCAATATCATCAATACGTTCGGGCCGGGATACTTGCCCGGTGTCTATAACCGCATAGAGTCCATCTGCCCGAACTTCGCACCACCTAATCCGCCGCCGACAATTGCGGACCTCCAGGTGGCCACCAACCTGAATCTCGCGAAGTCGCGCGCGCGCGGCATGGAATTCGCGCAGCGTCTTCGCATGAACGATCATCTGTTCTTCGACGGCTACTTCGATACGCAGTCCACGACGATCTTCGACGCACCGATATTTTTGCTTCAAGACAATCCGACGTTTATCCCCAATTCTCAGATTCCGGGTATACCGCTTCATAAATGGGGGATCAACGGCGATTTTTCCACTCCATACGGGTTGGATTTGTACATGGATTTCACGCACTATGACGGCAACAACGGTCTCCGCCGTCCTCCGTACGGCGTAGCCGACTTCTCGCTCACACAAGACTTGAAGAACGGAACTTCGGTAAACGTCGGAATCTCAAATGTCTTCAATCAGTACGTCGATACATACGGCCGCATCGGATACGGAGTCTTCATCCCCGAGAATCAGTTCGGTACGGATACGAGCGGACTATCGCAAGGTACGGAGCGTTTCGGACTCTCGCCCGCCGCGCTGAGCGTTACGCTGACACAGAAGATCTGAAGAAGTGAGGCACATTATGCGGTCACAAGCGTTTGCTCTTGGTTCGCTGCTCGTTATTGTGGCGTCGCTCGTCGGTGGCTGCACGAGCAGAATGTCGGCGGCCGCCGCGACAAGCATCGATCCGAACCAAGCGCTCGTGACTGCGCTGCGGCGGCACGTGAAACACATCTTCATCATCTACCAAGAGAACCACTCATTCGACGAATACTTCGGTACCTATCCGGGTGCCGAGAATCTCTCCACAGCACTGGCACGGTCCCACGGCTTCCGGCAATACGACCCGATCGGTAAACAGTGGGTCACGCCGTTTTTGATCACGGATCCCGACCTGGACAGTCCTGGACACTCGAGGCCGGCGCTCCTCGCGAAGATGAATGGCGGGAGTGCCGATCAGTATGTCGCTCGACAGGAGAAAGACAGCGTCAAGGACGGTCACAACGCAGCCGACGCGCAGGCGATCGGCCTCATGTCAATGTCGCACTACGACTGCAACACGATTCCGTTTCTTTGGAAGTACGCAAGCTCTTTCGATCTCTTCGACCACATCTTCCAGGGCATGACAGGTCCGTCGACCCCGGGCAACATCGAGATCATCGCCGCACAATCCGGACAGACGCAGTGGGCGCGCGATCCGGGTGAGGTCGTCGCAAAGAACGGAAAGGGACCTGGAGAGCCGATCGAGAGCAGTATCGAGGCGCCGTTCGGCCCTTACGACGGAGCGCCGGCGAAGCCGATGGCTATCGATCAGCACTACGCAACCGTGCTCCTCACACTGACCGGACACGATGACAGGCTCGTGACGAACGACATCGACGGCGTGCGAAGCGACCTCGCGTTCATCACGAATAGCGGCCGGCCGGCAATCAATTGGGGATGGTACCAAGAAGGCTACAACGGCGCGAACAATCCAGCGCTGCGCGGCTACGAGTCGCATCACAACGCCGTGCAATACTTCGGGTACGCCCACAATAACAGCGTTCTTTGGAACAACGTGCACGACGTGAAGGCGATATTTCCAGCGCTTCGCGATGGCACGCTCCCGGACCAATCCGTCGTCTACATAAAGGGGGGATCGTACAATCATTTCGGCTGGCGCCCCGCCAGCAAAGATCCATTCATCCAGAAACACTTCTTGGGCGACGACGACCACCCGGGTATGGACGATGCCGACCGTCACGTAGCCCAGACATTCGTCGCCACGTTTGTGAACGCGATCGCGCGCAGCAAGTATTGGAAGGACTCGGCGATCATCATCACATGGGACGACAGCGGGGGATACTACGATCACGTGCCCTCGCCGCAGTTCGAGCGCTGCCAAGACGGCAACCCATGCGGCGACGGCCCGCGCGTGCCGTTCATCTTGATTTCGCCGTACGCCAAATCCGGCGCGATCGTACATGATCAGGGCGACACCGGGTCCGTCGTCAAGTTCATCGAGACAGTTTTCGGATTACCGGCACTCGCGTCGCTTCCTGATGAGAAGCCCTACATGCCGGAAGGCCCGCGCGACGCGAACCCGCGCCTGACCGATCTGACCGGAGGATTCGACGTGCGGCGCCTCGCCGGCACGGTTGCGCCAATCCCGGCGTCAGCGGCCGAGATAAAAGACACGGTGGTCAACACATTCCCACCGTCGATGAACTGCGCGACCCTCGGCATCTCGCCCGTCAAGCCACTCGGTGAATCATCGTCACCTCCGCAAGGCTACCTTCCGCGACCCCTCGTCTATCTTCCATAGAAAGCTGATCAAGCATCATGCACCTCATGCCTGTCACGCCGCCGGCGCAAGTCCAAGTCTTTAGCGGTTTCGACTATGTCGCGACCGACGCAGAGCGCCGACGCGTCTATGCCGCTCACACGGGAAGCCGCGCGCTTTTGATCGTCAATGGCGACACCGGCGCGATGATCGGACAGGTGCGGGTCGGCCCTCTGCATGGAGTCGCCGTCGACCCCGCGAGCGGGAATGTCTTCACCGGTGATGGCGAGCAGCGGACGGTTTCGGAAGTCGACCCAGTGGCTCTGAAAGTGATCGCGTCGGCTGACGTCGACGGAAAGGTGGATGCGATCGCGTACGATCCGTCGCTTCACCGCGTCTATGCGGACGAAGACGACGGGACGCGCATATTCGTCGTGGACACGCAGTCGATGAAGCAAGTGGCCACGATCCAATTGCCGGGGCATAAGCCTGAGTATTTGGCGATCGACCCGGCCACGCACATCCTCTATCAGAATATCGACGATCTTGCTGAGATGGCGGTCATCGACCCGCAGCAGCTCAAGGTAGCGCGTACCATCGCGACGCCGGATATCCAGCACGATCATCCGTTGTTATTCGATCCAGGCTACGGCATTCTGATCGTCGGTGGGAAGAACAGTCTTGCCGCATCGTACGATCGAAACGGCAAGCTCCTCGCAACGGCGCCCATTCCGGCCGGTATCGACCAGTGCGCGCTCAACGCGGCGACGCATCAAGTGGCCTGCGCCGGCTCCGGGAAATTGTCGGTCATGCAGCTGTCGGCAAGCGGTCAGTTCACACCCGTCGCGGATTTTGATGTCGCCGCCGGCGTGCACACGCTTGCCTTCGACGAGAAGACCGGGCACTTGTGGATCGTCTGGTCTGAGACCAAAGGCGATTATTACCAAGAGCTCGCGCTGTCGCCGTAGGTAGACGACGGATCATGACGTCATCGACCGCGGCCGTGGCGACGATTGAAACCAGAAATCCCGCCACGGGTGCCTTTCTGAAGGCGTACGCCGTCCATAAAAATGCAGACGTCGATCGGCGCTTGACGATCGCGCACAACGCGTTTGAGCGTTGGAAAGAGACAAGTTTCGCCGAGCGCGCTACGGCAATTCGTGCTCTAGCCGCAGTCTTTCGCCGCGAAAAGGCCGAGCTTGCAAATCTCATGACGGCGGAAATGGGAAAGCCCATCGTCGAGGCCGAGGCAGAGATCGAAAAGTGCGCATGGTGTTGCGAGTACTACGCGGAAAACGCATCCGCCCATCTCGGCGGCGATGCGATTGCCACGAACGCAACACGGAGCTACGTCGCCTACCGGCCGCTCGGAGTTATTCTCGCGATCATGCCTTGGAATTTCCCATTTTTTCAAGTCATACGATTCGCGGTGCCGGCGATCATGGCCGGAAACGCCGCCGTTCTCAAACACGCTACGAACGTGACGGGATGCGGCCTCGAACTTGAGCGCCTTTTTACGGATTGCGCGATGCCGGCGGGGCTATTCACCACGCTCGTCGTCCCCGGTCGCTCAATGGCCTCTATCATCGGCGACGGGCGCGTGGCTGCCGTGACATTCACGGGAAGCGAACTAGCAGGTTCCCTGGTTGCGTCAACGGCCGCGAAAGCGCTGAAAAAGTCGGTACTTGAACTAGGCGGATCTGACGCGTTTATCGTGCTTGCCGACGCCGACGTCGAGGCGGCCGCCCAGACTGCGGTCCGCGCGCGATTCCAGAACACCGGTCAGAGCTGCATCGCTGCGAAGCGGTTCATCGTCGATCAGTCTGTCCACGACCGATTCGTCTCGTCGTTCGCAGAACGCGCGAAGGGACTCGTCGTCGGCGATCCGCTGAATCGCGCGACGCAACTTGGACCCTTGGCTCGAGAGGATCTTCTGGACGACATCGATCGGCAGGTAGTTGCGACGGTGAAGTTGGGAGCTAAGATTGTGCTTGGCGGCAGACGGATCGACGGTGCGGGAAGCTTTTATCAGCCGACGATCGTCAAAGATGTGGTGCCGGGCATGCCGATGTTCGATGAGGAGACCTTTGGACCCGCAGCCGCGATAATCCGCGCGAAAGACACTGAGCACGCGATCTCACTAGCCAACGCTTCCGCGTACGGCCTTGGCGGCAGCCTCTGGACGAGTGACGTCGCCAAGGCGGAAGTCATCGCCGGCCGGCTCCAGTCGGGAGCCGTATTCATCAACGGTATGACGGCGTCAGACCCGCGCCTGCCGTTCGGTGGGGTGAAACGCAGCGGTTACGGGCGTGAGCTCTCATATTTCGGGATAAGAGAATTCACCAACGTGCAGACGGTATGGATCGGACCGCCTTCCTAGCGCCGATGAATCGCTTCGCAGTAGTCGGAAGCTGGCTGCCTGCATTGGTCGCGATCGTCTTGTTTGCGTCTTGCGCGCCGGGCGCCGCGATCGCGGGTCCGCCATTTGAGACCGACGACCCAGAACCGGTAGATTGTCACCATGTCGAGGTCGACATCGCTCAGGCCCGCCAAAGTGAGCCGGTAGCGACGGGCCCCGTTTGGGAAGTCGACTATGGACCGACCAAGAACGTGGAGCTTTCAGTCGGCGGCCAGCCGCATGAATTTGAGGTCGGAAGCGCCATCCGATTCATCCCGGAAAGCAAGTACCGGCCACAAGTCGGGATTCTTCCTGCCGTTTCCATTCACGATGGTGGAGGGGCTGAGACGTTCTTGCCGATCTGGGCGCAGAAGACGATCGGGGAATGGACCATCTTTGGCGGAGGCGGAGTTTCGCACGGGAGTGAGTTCACAGGCCTCAGCGCCGCTCGAAACTTCCGCTCTGGTTCCAGCCTCGGCGTAGAGTTCTATCACGAGAGTCAGCACAATCCGATCGTACCGGCCCCCGCCCGAATCGGGCTTGGATATGTAGGTCAAGTCGGGCCGTCGAGTGCGATCATGCTCTGGATAGGCCGCGCATTGGAGCCGCGCGGCACAAATCTGCTGTACGTGGGATTTCAAACGATAATTTCCCCCGCTAAGCGTTCATCGAACTGCGGCTGAGCGGCGCCGGATCTTCAACAGCAGGCGCCGAGAACGAGCACGCTGTAAGCAAACCATCCGGGTGGGTAATAGCGCCCGCACGATGACAAGCGAGTATTCTCGTGATCGGGAGAATCTCATGACCGGTCGACTGTATCACGATGGCTCCCGTAGGCTCCAAGACCGGTTCGACACGCGGAGGCTGGCCGATCGCATCGAGTCGCGCTTGGTCGCCGACAGTATCGACGAGGAAGATCGGGAATTCATCGAACGTCTCGATATGTTCTTCCTCGCGACGGTGGACCATCGAGGTTATCCGACCTGTTCGTACAAAGGCGGCGACCCGGGATTCGTGCGCGTCGTCGACGAGCGCACCATCGCGTTTCCGAATTTCGACGGCAACGGCATGTATCTGTCGCTTGGCAATGCCGCCGCGCAGCGTAAAGTGGGCCTGCTGTTCATCGACTTCGAGAGCCCGAAGCGGCTCCGCATTCACGGCGACGCGACCATCGATTTCGACGATCCGCTGACGAGCCACTATCCCGAAGCGCAGTTCGTCGTGCGCGTGCACGTGCAAGAAGTGTTCCCGAACTGTCCTCGCTATATCCATCGCTACGCATTGGTCGAGCGATCGCGCTTTGTGCCCAAGACAGGCTGCAAGACCCCCACTCCGGACTGGAAGAAGAGCGAATGGGCCGCCGACGTCTTGCCGAGCCAAGATGCAATCCGGACAGGGCGAGTCGGGACCGCCGAAAAGTAGCGGGCAGACCGTTGCAGGAGCAAACTCCAGAGCCGATGACGCAAGAGCAACCGAAAGGCATGAGAACCGATCTGCTGATCGCGCTGTTCGCGTTGCTCATCAGCACGCTCACCGCGAGCGCTGCTATCTATCAAGGCCGCGTCATATCGAATCAGCTGAGCGTGACGGTGTGGCCATATCTATCCTACAAGACGACCGCGTCGAACACCGGAATCCAGCTCGACGTCGAAAACGTCGGGGTCGGTCCTGCGATCGTGCGCAGTGCCACGCTTTTTATCGATGGTAAGCCCCAGCCGTCATTGTCCGTCGCCCTTCGCCAATTAGGTTACGTCAGCAGGCGCGGCAATTCGGCCGGGTTGAGCTCGCTCGGCGCCGGCGAAGTCATCCGGGCGGGGGAAGCGGTCACGCTCGCGCGCATCCAATCGGCGGCGTTCGCATCGCGGGCAGCCGAGCTAGAAACTCGGGTGCGGCTGGAGACGTGTTATTGCTCGCTGCTGGATCAATGTTGGCTGGCGAAGAGCGGTGACGTTTCACCGCTCGGCGTCCGAAATTGCGATACGTACGGGAAGGCCTCGATCGCTCCGTGATCCCGCCTCAGTTGCGCGGTCGGGTCCGGGCTCGCGAACCTTTCTTGAAGACTTCGAAGTCGCGTTCGGTTTGGTCGGCGTAACGCAGCGCAAATGTGGCGATGGCCCGGTCGAAGACGCCTCCCGATCCAAGATAACCGGCGATAACGCATGGGTCACCGGAGCGGGCGTGCGCCCGCGCGAGCGTTCGACCGCAGAGCGCGGCGTACGCGATGAGATCAGCCGCGTTCATCGTATCGACGTCTGCCGATGCCTTGACCTCACGGAAATGGCGCACGTAGTAGTCTCGGCCGTTCTCATCCTGCGTCCAGCCTAAGAAGATGTCAGGCATGGCCTGCATGAGACGCTGGCCCGCGACGACGCGCTCGCCCTGATTGACGTAGCGGCCCGTCTTCGCGTACGGCTCGAGCACCGATGCCCGCGCCTCCTTGACCTGTAAGAGTAAGCCGTCTTCGGGCGAACCGAGAAGAAGTGCCAGCGCGCAACGAGTCCCGACGCTTCCAACGCCGACGACCTTGACCGCGGCGTCGGCGAAACGGTATCGGTCGATCAGGACGCGCACATCAGCGCGGAGCGTTTCGCGATAGCGGACGAAAATATCGCGGACGCCGCTCAGATAGCCGCGCGATGCTCGATCGTGATAGAGAAGCGGCGGCGCGTCCACGATGCGCCGGCTATCGCCCGACCGCTTGGTGAGTCGCTCGATCGTCGAACGTTCCGACCGTGCCCGCTGCGCCGCTCGTTCCAACAGCTCACCGCGGACGCGCGAGTTCCAGACTTGGAGGGACCTCATGTCGGCGCAGTCCGCCATGTGCGATCGGTACGATCCGGCGGCCGCCGAAGCAGACCTCGCCGCGGCCTTGTCTCCCACTCCGATGTGGCGCGCCGCCACCGCGATGCTTGCGGCGAGCCGTTTCAGATCCCATTCCCACGGGGCGCGGAGCGTTTCGTCGAAATCGTCGACGTCGAAGACGAGATCGCGATCGGGCGCGAGGTAAGCGCCGAAGTTGGCGAGGTGACTGTCGCCGCCGGCCTGTACGAGCGAACCGGTATTCTGCGTGCGCGCGAGGTCTGCAGCCATCACCATCGCGGCGCCGCGCAAGAACGCGAACGGCGACGCAAGCATGCGCTCCGTGCGCAGCGGCACGAGCGTCGCGACGCGGCCCCGGTTAGATGCGTTGATCAAATCGACGGGATTTGGGCGATCGGAAGCGGGCTGCCACGCGGCATGGGCGGATCGCGGCGTCCGTTTGCGCAGCGAGCGGCCCAGCGCACGACGCTCTTTCGGCGATGGAATCGTGTCAGATCGCGGCACGCGGCGCAATTCCATCGTTGCTATCGAGCGGACCTTTAACGCGCCCGTCAACCCCAGTGCGGCCGACTGACATCGGACCCTTCAAGACGGCCCTTCAGGAACCGCACAGCGCGAAAGCGAATGACGCGCTCGTATATGCGCAAAACGATGATCGCGTGCGCGCTTTGCGTCGCGCTGACGGGCTGTTCGCGCGTCGGAGAAAACGGCGGGCCGCAATCGCAAGCGCGCGCGGCCTGGACCATTCCCGGAGTCGCGCGCGTGGCGGTGCAAACCGAGCCGCTTTCCCTCAACCCGGCCTTGGCGCGCGACGTGGCGGAAGTGGATATCGAGGGTGCGGTCTTCGACGGCCTGGTGAAGTTCGACGACAAGCGCGATCTGGTTCCGGATCTCGCTACCGAAGTTCCGACGATGGCGAACGGCGGCATCGCTCGTGACGGCGTCACCCTGACGTATCATCTGCGGCCCCACGTGTTGTGGCAAGATGGAGCGCCGCTGACATCCGCAGACGTCCTGTTCACCTACCGTACGTTGGTGAGCAAGACGATCAACAGCCCATACACGGGCTTCTATCGGACGTACATACGCTCTGTGACCGCGCCGAACGCCCAGACCGTCGTCGTGCGGCTGACCCATCCACATGCGGCGGCGATCGGTCGCGTCTTCACGGCGGCTAGCGACGGGTTGATCCTGCCGCAACACATCCTCGGCCATAGCGGCGATATCAACACCGACCCGTTCAACGGCAGCCCGGTCGGCAGTGGTCCTTTCCGCGTGGCGCATTGGGACCACGGCTCGGCGATCGTGCTTAAAGCCTTCGCCGGCTTTTTCGGCGGCGCTCCGCACCTGCACGAGATCGACGTCCAAATCGTCCCCAATCAGAACACGTTGGACACGATGCTCGGAGACCACGAGATCGACGTCGCCGGTGTCATCCCGTCGGAATACGCCACGGTGAAGAAGATGGACGGGTATCGCGTGATGCTCGTTCCATCCACGACCTTGCGTTTATTGTCGTTCAACGTCGCTCGCCGGCCGTTTGACGACGTCGCGCTTCGGCGCGCACTCGTCATGGCGCTCGATCGGCCCGCGATTTCTTCTCACACGACAAACGGCATCGGGCTGCGTGCCACCTCTTTGCTCCCTCCCGATAGTTGGGGATACACCTCGGCGGACGGCGCGCTGCCGTACGATCCGGCGGCCGCGCGCGCATTGTTGCACGCCGACGGCTGGACCCCCGGACCGGACGGCGTGCTCGTGAAGAACGGAAGACGATTGGAGTTCGCGCTTGTGACGTATGCGGGGACATCGGCGGATCAGGGCCTGCCGGAGGTGCTGCAGGCGCGCTGGCGTGCGATCGGCGCCGACGTCTCCATCCGCTACGTTCCGATCAGCGTCATGTATGGCGAACCCGGCATCACCGCAGACGGTAATTTCGATGTTTCGCTGGACGGATTTATCTTCGAGGCAGATCCGGACCGCGTGAATTACCTCGAACCGCGCTTCGATCGTCCGCACGGCGGCAACCAAGCCCGCTACGACGATGCGGATGTGACCGCATGGTCCGAGGCTGCGCTGAGCACGTACGATCGGTCGGCGCGAGCCAAACTCTACGCGCTCATCGCAAAGCGCGTGAACCGCGACGTGCCCTACGTTCCGCTGCACTGGCAGCGCTTCGTCTACGTCGTCAACGCCGATTTGCGCGGCTTCAAACCGGAACCGCTCATCTCGGATTTTTGGAACGTCCAGGAATGGAGCGATTGACGTGCAGATCCGCTTGGCCGAATCGGCGGGTGACGTGCGGCGGATCGCGCCGCTCTTCGATGCGTATCGCCGCTTCTACGGTGCGGACTCCGATCCGCAAGGCGCGCTCGCGTTTCTCCTCGAGCGTTGGCGACTCCGGGAGTCCGTGCTGTTCGCCGCGTGCGACGGCGAGACGCCGGTCGGGTTCGTCCATCTCTATCCGCTCTTCTTGTCGGTCGAAATGCGGCGATTGTGGCTGCTGAACGATCTCTACGTGAGCCCGGACGCGCGCGGGGGCGGCGTGGGTCGGGCGCTCATGCGACGCGCGGAACTGCATGCTCGCGAGACGGGCGCGGCCGGGCTCACGCTCAGCACGGCGGCGGACAATCTGACGGCGCAAGGTCTCTACGAGAGCGAGTCGTATGTGCGCGACGTCAAGTTTTTGGTCTACAACAGGACCCTTTGAGCAAAAATTGCAGGTTGCCGCGGCGCCGTGGCATGAACGTCCCCGGGGGTGAGGCTTCGAATCGCATGAATCGAACCGGTCTGATCGTTGTCATCGCCATGACGCTGATCGCAAACGGCGGATCGCGGATTGCCGTCGCGCAAACGGTTGCGCCGCAATTCCGGCAAGATACCTACGGCGAAATGCGCTGGCGTCTCATCGGCCCTTTCCGCGGCGGCAGAACCGTCGCGCTCGCGGGCATCCCGACGCAGCCAAACGTCTTTTACATCGGCGTGAACGATGGCGGCGTCTGGAAGACGACCGACTACGGCCAGACGTGGCAACCGATCTTCGACGGTCAACCGACCGGTTCTATCGGGGCGCTTGCGATTGCGCCTTCCAATCCGTCGATCATCTATGTCGGAAGCGGCGAGGGCCTGCGCAGGCCGGATCTGTCCACCGGTGACGGCATCTACAAATCCACGGACAGCGGCAGTACGTGGACGCACCTCGGGTTGCGCGACGGTCAGCAGATCGGTTCGCTGCTCGTGGATCCCACCGATCCGAATCGCGTCTTTGCCGCGGTGCTCGGTCATCCGTTCGGCCCCAATCCCGAGCGCGGCGTCTTCCGCTCGCTCGACGGCGGGCAGACGTGGCAAAAGGTGTTATATAAGGATGAGAACGTCGGCGCGATAGACCTTGCCTTCGCTCCGGGCAACGCGAACAAGCTCTATGCGGACATGTGGTCTTCGCGCTCGGCGCCGTGGGAAAATGGCGGCGGAGACGGTCCGGGAAGCGGGCTCTACGTTTCGACGAACGGCGGCGACACGTGGCGCCAATTGACGAACGGGCTGCCGACCTGGCAACAGGGACTCGGCCGCATCGGCTTTACGGTCGCGCCAAGCGATCCAAACCGGATGTACGCGCTCGTCGATTCCAAGACCGCGACCGGCGTCTACCGCTCGGACGACGCCGGCGAAACGTGGCGGCGTGTCAATTCCGAGGACCGCATCGTGAGCCGGGGTTCGGATTTCGCGTGGGTGCGCGTTGCGCCCGACGATGAAGACCGCATTTACGTCAGCGACACTTCCACGTATCGCTCCGATGACGGCGGCCGCACGTTCGATGCGATCAAGGGCGCGCCCGGCGGCGACGACTATCATTCGACATGGATCAATCCGCTCAACCCTTCGATCATCGCGCTCGCGAGCGATCAGGGTGCCACGATCAGCGTGAACGGCGGCGCCACCTGGAGCTCGTGGTACAACCAGCCGACAGCCCAGTTCTACCACGTGAGCACGGATAATCGTTTTCCGTACTGGGTGTACGGCGGTCAGCAGGAGAGCGGGTCCGCCGGCGTGGTCAGTCGCGGCAACGACGGGGAGATCACGTTCCACGACTGGCATCCGGTGGGCGCCGAGGAGTACGGCTACATCGCCCCCGATCCGCTCAACCCGAACATCGTTTATGGCGGCAAGCTCTCGCGCTTCGATTGGACGACCGGTCAGGTCCAGGATGTTTCGCCGGTCGTGATCCGCGGCGGCGCATACCGCATGCTGCGGACAGAGCCCGTGATGTTCTCTCCGACGGATCCGCACACGCTGTTCTTCGCCGCGAACGTGCTCTTCAAGACGCGCGACGGCGGGCATTCGTGGAGCATCATCAGCCCGGATCTCTCGCGGCCTCACCCGGAGAAACCCGCCGTGGTCGGGCCGTTCTCGCCGGGACCGCTTGCCCGGCGAGGCGTCATCTATGCGCTCGCGCCTTCCCCGCTTCGCGATGGACTGATCTGGGCCGGCACGGACGACGGGTTGATTTGGCGCACGTCGGACGGCGGCAAGAACTGGCACGATGTAACGCCGCCCGCGCTCACATCGTGGAGCAAAGTCGCGCAACTCGAAGCATCGCATTTCGATTCGTCCACCGTGTATGCGGCGATCAACCGCTTCCGGCTGGACGATTTACGGCCGTACATCTATCGTTCGAAAGATAACGGCAAGAATTGGACCTTGATCACCAACGGCTTGCCCGACAATGCGTCGGTGAATACCGTGCGCGAGGATCCCTATCGCCGCGGACTGCTCTACGCCGGCACCGAACGCGCGGTCTACGTCTCGTTCGACGACGGCGATCGCTGGCAGCCGCTGCAGATGAATCTCCCGGCGACCTCGATGCGCGATCTCACGGTGCACGGTGATGACCTCATCGTCGCGACCCACGGCCGCTCGTTCTGGATTCTCGACGATCTCACGCCGCTGCGGCAACTGACGGCAGCGGTCGAGGCATCGCACGCGTATCTGTTCTCGCCGGCGGTCGCATACCGCGTGCGGCGCGATCAGTACACCGACACGCCGCTGCCGCCGGAAGTGCCGGCGGGGCAGAATCCTCCGGACGGCGCGATCATCGACTACTATCTCGGTGACGCGCCGAGTTCGGCGGTGAAACTTTCCATTTACGACGCCGCCGGCGGGCTCGTGCGCAGCTTTTCGAGCGCCGATACGCCGACCGTGCCGACGGAACATCTCACCGTGCCGACGTACTGGGTGCGCATGCCGCGCGCGCTGTCGGCTTCACCCGGCATGCACCGCTTCGTCTGGGATCTGCACTATCCGGCGCCTGCCGCCGAATCATTTTCCTACCCGATATCGGCGATCTACCATGACACGCCGCCCGATCCGCAGGGACCGTTCGCGCTGCCCGGGCATTACAGTGTCCGCCTGACGGTGGACGGTCGGACGTATACGAAAGACCTGGTGGTTAAGATGGATCCGCGGGTGACGAGCACGCCGGCTGAACTAGCGGCGCAGTCGCGCCTCGCGCATGCGATCGCCGCGGCGATCGATGAGGACGCGGCGTTGCGCGGGCGCTCTTCGTCGCATCCCGAACTCGATGACTTGGATGGCAATCTATCGTCTCTGCTCGTGACAGTGGATTCGGCCGATAGACAGCCGACTGTTCAGCAGTTGGCGGCGTTCGACGATCTGAAACGGCAGCTGCGCGCGCTGAGCGTCGGACACCCGAAGTGACGATCGTCGACGTCCAGGCGCTGCTCATCGGCGTCGCGTCGGGGTTGCGCACGCTCGTCGGCCCGACGGCGGTGTTGTTCATGCTCCGTTGGCCGGTTGCATGGTTCGCGGGTATCCTCGCGCTTGCCGAGATGTACGGCGACAAGTCGCCAAAGGCGCCGCCGCGCATCGTGCCGCCGTCGTTGTTGGCGCGCGTGCTCTTTGGTGCGCTCTCCGCGTTTTTCCTGACGTCCGCGTTCCACGGAATACCGATTCGCGGCGCGGCGATAGGAGCGATCGGCGCGATCATCGGAGCCTACGGCGGTTATTACGCCCGACGCGAGCTCACGCGTCCGGGCATATTCGGCGATTTCGGCGTTGCGATCTTCGAGGACGTCTTGACCGTGCTCATCGCCTACCTCGCCATATCGGTGTAGGGCGGACCTTTACGGTCCGCCGGCGCGCCATGTAGGGCGGACCTTTATGGTCCGCCGGCGCGCCATGTAGGGCGGACCTTTATGGTCCGCCAGCGCGCCATGTAGGGCGGACCTTTATGGTCCGCCGGCGCGCCGTAAAGGCGCGCCCTACATACCGCCGGCGCGCCGTAAAGGCGCGCCCTACATACCGCCGGCGCGCCGTAAAGGCGCGCCCTACATATCGCCGGCGCGCCGTAAAGGCGCGCCCTACATATCGCCGGCGCGCCGTAAAGGCGCGCCCTACATACCGCCGGCGCGCCGTAAAGGCGCGCCCTACATACCGCCGGCGCGCCGTAAAGGCGCGCCCTACATGCCGCCAACGCGCCGCAAAGGCGCGCCCTATAATCCGCCGATATTATATAGATGATCTTTCTCGCTGCAGTCGCGGCGGCGCTCGCGTTGCCGCCGGGTTGGATGGCGGTTCCGGTCCCTGACCAATCGGCATCGCAGTGCGCTCAGTACGCATCGCGCGCGTGGTCGGCCGCCGTCGAAGGCAGCACGTTGACTATCTCTCCGGCGGCGACCGTCGTGCGCGACGGCCTGCCGTTCGCATTGCCGGTCCCAGCGTCGGCGGTCAGCGCCGCCGGCGATGTCGGCGATCGTCACGTCCTGAAAGTTCCGGATGGCTGGCTCGTCGGATTCGACGACGGCGCCCAGCAGGGTTCGCTCTGGTGGTTCGACACGCGCGGATCCCGTGCGGACAAGCTTTTCGGCTACGACGCATCGGCTTGGAACGCGCTCTCGCAAACAGCACAAGCGCCTACATCATCGATCGTCGGCGGCGGCACGGAGCCGAGCTATCCGCTGATCGGGAACGTGCACGCTATCGTCCGCGTGCGAGATGGCATCATCGCGCTCACCGGTTCGTCCGAATCGTCGGGTTCTTCGAGCGGTGAAGGCGGTGCGCTCACGCTGACACGCACCGAAGGTCATTGGACGGTGTCGCCGCTAGCGCTCCTCGACGGAGCTCCGCGCGCATATGCGATCGACAGCTCGGGCCAGCTCCTCGTGCTGACAGACAACGGCGTGTCGCGCATTTCCGTCAAGGGCGGACTGACGCTTGTCACGCCATTCGAACACTTCTCGCTGCGCGTGCATTCGCTCGCCGCTGGACCCGGCGGATCGCTCATCATCGGCTTGCAGCAGTACGTGGTGCGGCTCGACCGTGCGCCCGACGCCTACACTGCGCAATGGTTCGCTCCGAACAATTGTCCGCGCTTTGCAAGCGCAAGCGGAAGCGGTTGCCGCTGCGTCGGTGCAGCCGGCGTACGGCCGTATTCGCAGCGCTTGCGCGCGACCGATCCGGCGCCGACCCGTATCGTCGCGGGCTCGGACGGCGCGCTCTGGTTCATCGAGTCGGCCGCACATCGGATCGGAAGAATCACGACGGCGGGAACGATCGCGGTGTTTCCGGCCGACGTGGACGCGACGAGCGATCTGATCGCCGGTCCGAACGGCTCGGTCTGGTATTCGTCAGCAAATGCTTCGATAACGCAGATGACATCGGATGGAAAAGCGGTCCCCGTCGCCTTGAGCAGTATCGCTGGATGGGTCCCCACGGTGGACAAGTTAGCGGTGGGCGATGACGGCGCTCTGTGGTTCGTCGCGGACGGCTCGACGAAGCTGGTCCATGTCATGCCCGACGGAAAGCTTATCGCAGCAAACATTCCCGAGCCGCAATTCGACCAGCTCGGCGTTGTATCGCTGTCGGGCGGAGCGATTTGGTTCACGGTCGCAAGCGCGGATCAAGTCGGCGTGGTCACGCCGGCCGGCGACGTCCGGCTGTACGCGGTCCCGGCGATGGGAAGCGGCCCGACGGATCCAGTCCGCGGACCCGGCGGCGGCGTCTGGTTCCTCGAAGCGATATCCGGAAATCTCGGCGCGATACTCCCCGATGGCCGAGTCAACGAAACGCCGATCGCGCCCGCAAGCGGTTTTGGATCGGCGCTCGTCGCGGGCGCGGCATACTCGTTCGTATTCGGGCCGGATTCCAATTTCTGGCTTACCGAACCGGATGAAGATACGATCGTGCGAGTGACGCCCGCCGGAGCAGCGACGAACTTCGCGACTCCTCGCGGCAGCCATCCGACCGGTCTCGCCGTGGGTTCGGACGGCGCGCTGTGGTTTGCGGAAGAAGGCACGGGCAAGATCGGACGCATCACAACCGACGGCGCGATCACACAGTTCGTACTGCCGCCGTTCGAAATCGACCGCTTCCTCTAACGACAGGTCGGCTTGCGCGGTTCGCGCAACTAGCGGCCATGGCTGAACCGCGCGCGTCAAATCCGCCTACCAGCACCGCATTCGAATGGCTCATGGCGCTCCTCGCGATCCTCCTGATCGCGGGCGTCACGCTCGACATCTGGGCGCACAATCACGGACAGGTCGATCAGAGTTTTTTCACGCCGTGGCACGCTGTGTTGTACGGTGCGATGGCACTGAACGGCATCGTCCTCGGGAGCGTGATGGCAGCCAACGTGCTGCGTAGAGGATATCCGTGGCGACACGCGCTGCCGATCGGTTACGGTCTTTCGTTGGTCGGCGTGATCGCATTTGCGATCGGAGGCGGCCTTGATCTATGGTGGCACACGATCTTCGGCATCGAAGTGTCGACCGACGCGCTGCTCAGCCCGACGCATCTCGTGCTCGCGACGTCCGGCGCGCTGATCTTCACCGGGCCGCTGCGGTCGGCGGCTTTCCGGCTGAGCCCCGAAACGCCCGCACGTTACTCGTCGCACGGACCGCTGCTGCTGTCGGCTACTGCCACGCTGACATTGCTCGGCCTGTTCACGCAGTACGCTCATCCGCTCATCATACCGTTTGGCCAGAGATCCGCCGCCGCAGCGGTCAACCCGGCGATCTTCATCACGCGGCTGGACGGATCGCAGCAGACGCGGGTGGTCGTCGACCCGCAGGCCGACGATTGGGGGCCTGCCGTAGCCCCGTCCGGGAAACGAATCGCTTACCGCCGGGCCGATGATCGGACCGCGGCGAGCGACATCTTCACGGCGAACATCGACGGAACCAATCCGATCCGTCTCACGCGCAGCGGCCGGCACGACACGCAGCCTGCCTGGTCGCCGAATGGCACGATGATCGCATACGTGTCGTCACCGGCGAACACGTCGGGCGATTACGAGTTGAACGTCGTAGCAGCCGCCGGCGGAATCGCGCGCACGCTTATCGCCCAGACCACGATGATAAATGGTCCAGCGTGGTCGCCCGATGGCAAGACGATCGCTTTCGGCTCGCGCCATGACGCGAAAAATTGGATCGGCACCGTGCCGGCCAGCGGCGGCGACATCACGTGGCTCGTGGCCGGTTACGGTGGCGGCTGGCCGGCGTACTCGCCGGACGGTCAGACGATCGCATTTACGCTCGATGCCGGTTCGGGCAACGCATCGATCTATACGATGGACGTTGCGGGCTCGAGAGCCCGGCGACTGTCGCCGCTGAGCGATACGAACGATCAATACCCCGCGTGGTCGCCCGATGGCCGGTTCATTGCCTTCAGCGGTTCCGGTGCCGGAACGCCGCAGATCGAGGTGATGCGAGCAGACGGCACGCATCCGGTCGATGCCACGCGAAATCCCGCGCTCGATGCCGAGCGCCCGAGCTTCACGCGCGACGGTCGACTTGTCTTCGCCGGCGCGGCGTTCGCGCCGAACGACGATGCCCAAAACGAGGACTTCGGGATCGCGAGCTTTCTCCTGCAGACGATCTTGACGATGGGCTTCGTGCTGCTGCTCGTCTATCGGTGGCGTGTGCCGGCCGGGGGATTGACCATCATGCTCGGCTACTACGCGTTGTCGATGGCGGTCATCAACGACCTGTACGTCGTGCTCTGGAGCGTCGTCGCATCGGCGATCGTCGCCGACTTCGCGCTCCTCGCACTGAGCGACAACGCGCAGCGCCCGATCCAATTCTATGCGTTTGCGTTCCGCTTGCCGGTTCTCATGACCGCGCTCTACGAGTCGGCCCTGTCCGCGCATAGCGGGCTCGGTTGGCCGCCGAACATCATCCTCGGCCTTCCGGTCGTGACGGGCGTCGCAGGTTTGCTGTTGGCCTACGCGTTCCGGCCGCCGCTCGCCCAAGCGCAACCAAACGCGATGTAGGGCGGACCTTCACGGTCCGCCTGTGTAGGGCGGACCTTCATGGTCCGCCTATGTAGGGCGGACCTTCACGGTCCGCCTATGTAGGGCGGACCTTCACGGTCCGCCGGGGCAACCATTGCTCGCCCTACGACGAACGGCGCGGGGAACGGCCGATAACGTAAGTATGCGGCGCGGGCGATTTCTCATTTGCGGCATTTCAGCGGCGGCGTGTTTTGCTTTGCCCGCTATCGCCAAGGCAAGTCCGCAAACGTGGCAGCTCTGGCTCGAACGCCTCGACGACGGCGAGCAAGTGGTCTCGCCGTTCACGCGCGACGGGCGCACGCTGTACTTTCCCGGTTACAAGCGGTTGTGCAAGGTGCTGCGCGACGACCACGTGCCGACTTACGAAGGCTGGGTCAAGATCCCGATTCGCACGATCGAAGTGCTCTGGGATGTTCAGCAATATCTAGCCGGAGCGGGAATTCATGAACCGCTCGTCATCCACAGCGGCTATCGCACACCGCAGACGAATGCGAGTACTGAAGGTGCCGCATGGATGTCGCTGCACATGTTCGGCAAGGCGGTCGATTTTCACGTGCGCGGTGTGAGCATCGGCGATCTCGCCGATATCTGTCGCTCGTGCCCAGTGGCCGGCGGCGTCGGTTACTATCCCGAAGGCTGGGTGCACATCGACACCGGACCGGTGAGATCGTGGACCGCTTGAGGAGCGACTAAGCCGCTTCTCGTTTCAGCAACAGTCGCTGTTTCATATCGGCCGTCGGCAGCTTGATGTCTCGCGCGAGCCCAAACACTTTCAGCGTCTTGATGATGATCCACGTCTGGTCTATCTCATACCAGCGCAAACCATGTCGCGCCGAGAACGGAAACGCGTGATGGTTATTGTGCCATCCTTCGCCCCAGGCGAGCAAAGCCACCCACCAGCAGTTCGTGGATTTGTCATCGGTTCGGAACGTCTGATATCCGAAGCGGTGCGACGCGCTGTTCACGAACCACGTGATGTGGTAGACGACCACCAGACGAACGAATATGCCCCAGATCATCCACGGCAGTCCGCCGATGGCGAGAAGACCAAGACCGAGCGCGACTTGGAGCCAGACCTGATAGCGATCAAGAAACACATAGTATGGCTGCTTGACGAGGTCGGGGGCATATCTGAGCTGCTCTTTGCGCGTCGGCCGCGCTTCGTTCGGCTTGTAGAGCCACTCAAAATGCGTCCAGAAGAAACCGCGATGCGCGTCGTGCGGGTCGCCTTCCCGATCGGTGTGGGCGTGATGGATGCGATGGGTCGCGACCCATTGTATCGGGCCGCCCTGCAGCGAGAGCGTGGCCACAAACGCGGTGAAATATTCTACCCATCGGGGAACGGAGAGGCTTCGATGCGTGAGCAGCCGATGGTAGCAGAGCGATATGCCGAGCGCGCCGGTGATCCACCAGAGAGCGAGCATGACCCCGACAGCAGACCATGTGAACATCCCAGGAATGAAAATTGCAAGGGCGCCGATATGGATGATCCATAGTCCGATGCCGATGGGCCAATTCGCTTGCTTCATTAGACTCCATTGATTCCGTGAATCGGCCAGCGGACCTTTCGGAAGCCCTGCCCGGCCGGGTTGGTGCGCGACGAATATTACCACGTATATCGACAAAGCGAGCACTTTTGTGTAGCCGGCATCGCGTTTCCGAATGCTGGGAACCGCGTGAGCGGTCGAGAAGCAAGCGATTGCCAACCGCACATGATACTTCACGCCGACCTCGATGCGTTCTACGCTGCTGTCGCACAGCGCGATGATCCTCGCTTGCGCGGCATCCCGCTCGTCGTCAGCGGGCGCAGCCGCCGAGCGGTCGTGCTGACGGCGTCGTACGAAGCTCGACCGTTCGGAGTGCGCAGCGCTATGCCGTTGTTCATGGCATTGGAGCGATGTCCGCATCTCACTATCGTGCCGCCCGACTTCGGGAAGTACCGCGAAGCGAGCCAAGCGGTCTTCGCGATCCTCCGCAGCGAAGCGAGTATCGTGGAGCGGCTTTCGCTCGATGAGGCCTTCTGCGATCTCGGCGACTGCGATATAGAAGAAGCGACCGTCTTAGCAAAGCGTGTGAAAGCGTCCGTCCTCAGCAAAACGCGCCTCACGATATCGATCGGCATTGCCACCTCAAAAACGGTGGCGAAGATCGCATGCGACGACGGCAAGCCCGATGGCCTCGTCGCGGTACCAAAGCAGACCGAAGCCGCGTACCTCGCGGACAAACCCGTCTCACGGTTGTGGGGAGTGGGCCCGAAGACCGACGCTCGCTTGCGCGCCGCGGGCATCGAAAGAATCGGCCAGCTCGCTCTGCTCGACGACGAGCGGCTCTTCGCGCTCTTCGGACGCTGGGGCCGCGAGATGCGCGATCTTGCGCGCGGTGTGGACGGCCGCCGCGTCAGCGACGACGAATCTCTTCGCTCGATCTCAAGTGAAGAGACGTTCGAGCACGACATCGTGGATGTGCACTCACTCGTGACTGCAGTGCGGGCGCAGGCCGCGGAGCTTTCAGAACGCCTGCGCGGCCGCGGTCTCGTCGCAAAGACGGTGGGCGTCAAAGTGAAGCTGGCAGATTTTTCCGTGCGCGGCCGACAGACAAGCCTTGCGCAGCCCACGGACGATCGCCGCGTCATCGGCGCCGCGGCGGCGTTCTGCCTTCAACGCGCGTCGATCGAGGGGTCGCGCGTGCGCCTCATCGGGACCAAAGTCGCGGCGCTGGCTCCGGACGGTGCGAAGCAGTTAGGGCTTTTCGGGCGACCTGATTCGAGTAACGCGATTCAGGAGGCACCGCACACCGGCGCGGAACGAGAGGGCCGTCCTGCGGTACTCTCTAACAACCTCACCCCAGGGAAGGGGTCCAGATGATTGTCAACGACATCGAAGTGATGTTCGGCGGACAGGCCGGCGACGGCAGCCTCACCACCGGCGATCTGATCGCCGGTGTCTTTAAGCACATGGGGCTTGAGGTCTATACGTACAAAGACTTCCCATCGCGCATCCGGGGCGGCCACACGAACTATGTGATCCGGGCTGGAACCACGCC
>Ga0070735_10000210_pt1 | contig 71343 bp, 63 predicted proteins | sample Coa_R1_FD_66443 | JGI IMG/M metagenome (GOLD analysis project Ga0070735, IMG submission 66443) | Surface soil microbial communities from Centralia Pennsylvania, which are recovering from an underground coalmine fire - Coalmine... | ecosystem: Environmental > Terrestrial > Soil > Unclassified ...
CGAGAGCCCCCCGCTCTTGCAGTCGATGCACAACCGGGCGAAGGGCAGGGCCTCGAGCCGTTGTTTCGGGATGAGCCGGCCGCAGTTCTCGCACAGCCCGTAGGTGCCGTTCGCCATCTTGACGAGGGCGTGGTCGATCTCCTCGACGGCCACCATCGCCTGGGCGGAGAGGGCGAGGTCCCGCTCGCGGTCGACCGTGACGGTGCCACCTTCGCCGGACTCGTCGTCGAACTGGATGTCGCCCGGCTCCATCTCCTCGACGAGCGACTCAGCCTCCGCCCGCAGGCTCTGGGCCTGCTCGAGATAGGTCGTCCGCTCGCCCTCGAGGGCGCCTCGCTGGTGGGTGATGAAGCGGTCCTCGGTGTAGCCCTCCGTGCGCCGCTCGACCGTGTGGGTGCGCCGCGAGAGCAGGCCGCCGTGGACCGCCCCGAGATGACCGGGCGCCTTGGTGCCGGCTCCGTCGGAGCTGGTGACCTTGGCGGCGGACTTCGCCGCCTTCTCCGGGGCCGCCTTCGCGCCGGACGCATCGGGCTTGGCGGACGCCGCCGTCTTGGAGGCCGGCGCTGTCTTCACAGCTGGCGCGGCCTTGACCGGAGCCGTCTTGGCAGCCGGCGCGGCCTTGGTGGCAGGCGCCGCCTTCGAGGGGGCCGCCTTCACAGCCGGAGCCGACTTGGCCGCCGGCTTCTTGGCGGACGGAGCCGCCTTCTTGGCCGCCGCGGCCGCCTTTGGCGCCGGGGCCGTGCGGGCGGGCTCCTTGCCCACCTGCCTGGCGGACGAGGCGGGCTTCTGTGCCGCTTTGGGCGCCGTGGCCGGCGCCGTCGCCCGTTTGGCGGCGTCCTTGGTCGCCGAAGCCGCCTTGGCCGGCGGCTTCTTGGCGGCGGCGGCCGGCTGTGCCGCCGGGGACTTCCCACCGGCCGCTGCCTTGCCGGGACCCGCCTTCCCGGCGGGTGCCTTGGCGGCGGTCGAGGCAGCGCGCGGCGTCGCCTTTGCCACCGACGGGGCGGGTTTCGTCCCGGCCACCTTGGCGCCGGGCGCCTTGGCAGCCGGCGCGTGGGCGGCAGCGGCCTTGCCGCCGGCTGTCTTCGACGCCGGAGCCTTGTCCGCGGTCGCCTTCGTGGCAGGCGTCTTTGCGCCCGATGCCTTCGAGCCGGCTGTCTTCGCGCCGGCCGCCTTGTCTGCCACTGGGAAACCAGCCTTCCTTGTCTGTCTGGCCCGGACGCTCGCCGCGCTGCGGCGCACGTCCCGCTTGCCGGGAGTGCCGACCCCCACCTTCGTGCTCGGCCACACGCCGGGTCGCGGACGTCGAGCCGTCACGGTCCCTCGCTGCCGGCGCCCCGACTCCTCCTTGGGAAGAAGAGTGCTAGACGATAACGCCGCCACGCGAGGCAATCCAACGTTCACGGCCCCTCCCGCATTCCCTCGCCGCCCGGCCGCCCGGATCTGCGGCTTCGGGTCGTCCGAGCAGGCAGGCGCCGCCGCGTACGCTCTGTGCATGCCCCCCACGGCCGGCGAGCACGACGGCGGGCGCCCCGGGACGGGCGCCTATCCGGTCGTGCCTGCCCAGCCGCGCTACCCGGCCCTCGAAGAGGAGGTCCTCGCCTACTGGCGCGACGACCGCACGTTCGAGGCCTCCGTCGAGCTCCACCCGGCAGACACGGAGTTCGTCTTCTACGACGGGCCGCCCTTCGCCAACGGGCTCCCCCACTACGGCCACCTGCTCACCGGCTTCGTGAAGGACGTCGTCCCCCGCTACCAGACGATGCGCGGCCGCCGCGTGGAGCGGGTCTTCGGCTGGGACTGCCACGGCCTGCCGGCCGAGATGCCGGCCGAGAAGGAGCTGGGGCTGCCGGGCCGCCAGGCGATCATCGAGTACGGGGTCGACCGCTTCAACGCCTACTGCCGGACCCTCGTGCAGCGCACGACGGACGCCTGGGAGCGCTACGTGACGCGGCAGGCGCGCTGGGTCGACTTCGGGCACGCCTATCGGACGATGGACCTCTCCTACATGGAGAGCGTCATCTGGGCCTTCAAGCAGCTGCACGAGAAGGGGCTCACCTACGAGGGCTTCCGCGTCCTTCCGTACTGCTGGGAGTGCGAGACGCCCCTCTCCAACATGGAGGCGCGCCTCGACGACGCCTACCGAGACCGGACCGACCCGGCCGTCACCGTGCTGTTCGACCTCGAGCCGGCCGCCGACGAGGCGGGAGAGCTTTCGCCTCTTCTCTCGGGGGCTCTCCGGGTCGCCGTCTGGACGACGACGCCCTGGACCCTGCCCTCCAACCTCGCCCTCGCCGTCGGCCCCGACGTCGAGTACGCCGTGGTCGAGCGGCCGGCGGCGGGCGGCGGGAGCGAGCGCCTGGTCGTCGGGGCCGACCGACTCGAGCACTACAGCGAGGCGCTCGGCGAGGCGGCCGAGGTGCTCGGCACGGTGAAGGGCGCCGCCCTCGTCGGGCGCCGCTACCGCCCCCTCTTCGACTACTTCTCCGAGCTGGAGGGCGCCTTCGTCGTGCTCGGGGAGGACTTCGTCACGACCGAGGACGGCACCGGGGCGGTCCACATGGCGCCGGGTTTCGGCGAGGACGACCAGAACGCCTGCGAGGCGGCCGGCATCGCCGTCGTCGTTCCCGTGGACGACCGCGGCCGGTTCACGGCCGAGGTGGCGGACCTCTCCGGTCTGCACGTCTTCGAGGCGAACGAGGTCATCATCGCCCGGCTCGCCGAGCGCGGTGTGCTGCTCTCACGCGAGGAGTACACCCACAGCTACCCGCACTGCTGGAGGACCGACACGCCCCTCATCTACCGAGCGGTGAGCTCGTGGTTCGTGAAGGTGACGGCGTTCCGGGACCGCATGGTGGAGCTGAACGAGCAGATCAACTGGGTCCCCGAGCACATCAAGCACGGGGCGTTCGGCAAGTGGATCGAAGGGGCGCGGGACTGGAGCATCTCGCGCAACCGGTTCTGGGGCACCCCGCTGCCGGTGTGGAAGAGCGACGACCCGGCCCACCCGAGGGTGGACGTCTACGGCTCGCTCGACGAGCTCGAGCGCGACTTCGGGGTTCGGCCGAGCGACCTGCACCGCCCGGCGGTGGACGAGCTCACGCGGCCGAACCCGGACGACCCGACCGGACGGTCCACCATGCGCAGGATCGGCGACGTCTTCGACTGCTGGTTCGACTCCGGCTCGATGCCCTATGCCCAGTGGCACTACCCCTTCGAGAACAAGGAGCGCTTCGAGGAGCACTTCCCGGCGGACTTCATCGTGGAGTACGTGAGCCAGACGCGGGGCTGGTTCTACACGCTGCACGTGCTCTCGACGGCGCTGTTCGACCGGCCGCCCTTCCGGAACTGCATCGTCCACGGCGTCATCCTCGGCGACGACGGCCGGAAGCTGTCGAAGCGGCTGCGCAACTTCCCCGACCCCGAGCAGGTCTTCGCCAACCAGGGTGCGGACGCCATGCGCTGGTACCTCGTGGCCTCGCCGGTGCTTCGCGGCCTCGACGTGGTCATCGACGAGAAGGCCCTCAGCGAGCCGGTGCGCCTCGTCGAGAACCCGGTGTGGAGCACCTGGCACTTCCTCTCGCTCTACTCGAACGCCGACGGGAAACGGGGGCGGTTCCGGACCGACCAGGAGGGCCTGCTCGACCGCTACGTGCTCGCCAAGACCCGCCAGCTCGTGACGGACGTGACGGCCTCGATGGACGCCTACGACCTCGCCGGCGCGACGTGGTCCATCTCCTCGTTCCTCGACGCACTGACGAACTGGTACGTGCGCCGAAGCCGGGACCGTTTCTGGCGGAAGGCCGCCGGGAGCGGACCGGCCGACGCGGACAAGCAGGACGCCTACGACACCTTGCACACGGTGCTCGACGTGCTCCTTCGCACGGCGGCTCCGTTCCTGCCCTTCCTCACCGAGGCCGTCTTCCGCGGGCTCACCGGGGCGCGCAGCGTCCACCTCGAGACTTGGCCCGACCCGGTCGACCTTCCCGAGGATCCTGAGCTCGTCCGCGATATGGACTTCGTGCGCGACATCTGCTCGGCCGGCCACTCGATCCGCAAGCTCGCCGGCCGAAGGGCGCGCCTGCCGCTGCGTTCCCTGATGGTGGCCGCCCCGGGCGCCGCCGGTCTGGAGCGCTTCGCCGACCTCATCGCCGACGAGCTCAACGTGAAGGAGGTCCACCTCGTCGAGGAGGTGGACGACCACGCCGAACAGGTGCTGGCCGTGGTGCCGGCCGCCCTCGGTCCGCGCCTCGGCCCGCAGACCCAGGAGGTGATCGCGGCGGTTCGACGCGGCGACTGGCAGCGCTCGACCGGCGGGGACGTCACGGCCGGCGGACACCTGCTCGAGCCGGGCGAGTACACGCTCCGCCTCCGACCGGCGGACGAGAAGTCGAGCCGGGTCCTGCCTGGCGGCGACGGCGTCGTCCGGCTCGATCTGGACCTCGACGAGGAGCTGGAGGCCGAGGGAGCCGCCCGAGACCTGGTGCGGCTGGTACAGCAGGCGCGGCGGGAGGCGGGTCTCGAGGTGAGCGACCGCATCGTGCTGACCGTCGCCGGACTGGGTACGACGATCGCCCCCCTGAGGCCTTTCGAGCAGCAGATCGCCGCCGAGACGCTGGCGGTCGAGGTGCGCTGGGAGGAGCGGGCGGAGGGTGACGCGCCCGGAGGCTCCTACTCGGCGGGCACCGTCGGCGACGGCCTCGGTGTCGCCGTCAGGATCGAGCGCTCTCCCGGCACGCCGGGTCGCTAAGCCGGGGTGTCAGGCCCCGAGGGGTTCATCTGCCAGACGACGGCGTCCTGCAGCGTGTCGTCGAGGTCCGGCACGGCGGTGAGGCTCCGCCGCTCGGCGCCCTCGTCGCGCGTCTCCCCGCGGCTGCGGCGTAGGGAACGGCGCCCTTCCCAGCTGAACTCGTCGTCGTAGCCGCGGCCGGCCGGCCCGGCGGCCGCCGCGTCCTCGGCGATGGCCGCCTCGAGGTCGTCGAGCTCGTCGGCGTCGTCGGCCTGGGAAGGCTCGGCCCAGGCGCGTGCGGCCGGCTGTGCCGCCGACATGGCGGGTCCCGCCGAGCGCGCCCTCATCGACGACGAGACGGCCGGCGTCAAGAGGCGCTCGGCCGCCGACGGACGCTCCACGGTCGTCGGCTCGGCAGCTTCCGCTCCCGGCAGGTGCTCCTCGGACGGGGACAGCCCGACGGCGCGCCCGGCGCCCGACGCCGGTGGCTGGTCGTCGATGCCCCAGTCGTCGAACTCTCCCACCGCGCCGTCACCGGGGGCGCCATCGGCCGGCAGCCGCTCGTCGTCGAGCCAGCTCACGGGCTCGGGTGCGACCACGACGTTGCGGGCGCTCGCCGGAGCCGACGCTTCCTCGCGCGCCGCAGCGGGCTCGTCGGAGAGCAACGACACGATGGGCTCGACAGTGTCGCCGGTCGCCTGGGCGTCACGCCGCTCGCCGGCGGGGCGGGCGCGCTCGCCGCCGGGGCGGCCACGCTCCTCGGCGCTCGGACGGGCCCGCTCCTCGGCAGGCTGCGCCTCGGGCTGCGCGGCAGCCTGCCCGGCTGCCTTGCGCGGCCGTTCCGGCGTGGTGGTGGCACTCTCACGCCGGACGGCGGAGTCGACCGGCGGCCTCTCGGCTGGTGGTCTCTCGGCCGGCGGCCGGTCGGGCTGCTGCGGCGCTTCGGCGGCGGCCGCGGCGGGAGACTCCGGCGGAGCCTCCGCCTCCCCGGAAGGGGCGGTGCGCCCGCCGGCCGGCCCGGTCGCTGCCTCGGGCGTGGCCGCCGGCGCCTGCGCCAGCTCGGTTGCGGGCGTCAGGCTCCTCTCGACGTAGCGGAGGGCGGCGCCGAGCGACTCACGGAGCCGGTCCCGCTCGGCGGCGAGCAGGCCGACGAGCGTCTCGGCCTCGCTCCGCAACGAGTCGCGGGCGGTCGTGAGCCGGAGCACCTCCTCACGCAGGTGTCGCTGTCCCTCCTCGCTGATCCGCTCGGCATTCCGTCGCGCCTCGGAGATGGCCGCCTCGGCGTCGGAGCGCGCCTGGCTCACGATCTGGGCGGCCTCCTCCTGCGCCTCCTTCACGGCCAGATCGGCGGTCCGCTGCGCGAGCACGAGGGTGCGCCGGATCGGGTCGTCGTCAGGGGCGCTCGGCCGGTCGGCCGGCTGCTCGGCGAGTCGCCGCTCGAGGTCCGCGGCCCGCTCTGCGGCGGCGCGGACCTCGGCGTGGAGGGCGTCGACACCGACGGCCACCTTCTCGAGGAACTCGTCGACTTCGTCGGTGTTGTAACCCCGAAGGCTCCCGCTGAACTCGACTTCACGCAACGTGCGGGCAGACAGCTCCATGGCGGCTGAACCTACCAGGGGCAAGCCTTCCGAGCGCGGATACCGCAGGTGCCCGTGCGGGCCGGCGCAGGCGTCCGTCGGGCGCCGGCGCAGACCCCGAGCGCGGGTCAGATCACCCGGATGAGGACGATGGCGACGACCGAGACGAGGAGCGGAGACAGGTCGAGCGCACCGCCGCCCGCCCGCATCGGGGGGAGCAGTCGACGGACCGGGCGGAGGACGGGATCAGTCACGAGCGACACGATCCGTGCGACCCGGGCCGCGAGGCCTCCCGGGCTGATGGGGAACCACGACAGGATCGCCCTCACCCAGAGGCACACCACGAAGGCGTAGAGCACTCCGCGGATGATCGTGAGCGCCACGGCCTGTGACCTCCTCCTCTTCGACGACGGTACCTGCTCGTGCCCTGCGGCGGCTCGCGCACCGCCCGACGGCGGTTCTCGCCGCTCTCGCCCCTGCTGCCCGGACCACTCGGGTTCGGGAACGACGACCGGGTCGCGGCCGGCCGGCCGGCTCGAGGATCAGGAGCGGAAGAGCCCCCGCTCCTGCAGGCGCTGGCGCTCCTCGGCGGAGACCTCCACGTTCGAGGGCGTGAGCAGGAAGACCTGCTCAGCCACCTTCTCCATCGAACCCGAGAGCGCATAGGTGAGGCCCGAGCAGAAGTCGATCATGCGCCGCGCGAGATCGCGTTCGCTCGCCTGCAGGTTGACGATCACCGGGTGATTGGCCCTCACGAGATCCCCGATCTCCTGGGCGTCGGAGAAGCGGGTCGGCGTGACCACCTGCGGCTTGGAGTGCCGCTGGGCCACGATCGGCCGCACGACGCTCGAGGGTTGGCGGCCGCCGTTCACGGCCGAACGGGCGTCGTCCCGGACCAGCGGACGCACCGTCGCGACCGGGCCGCTCGACGCACCCATGTCAGCTCCCTGATCCGGGTAGGTGGTGCGGCCCAGGCTCCCCGACGGCTCGCGGGTCTCCTCGTCGTCGTAGAAGTCCTCGTCCTCGATGTCCTTCAGCCCGAGGTACTGCAGCGCCTTTTGCATGAATGAAGCCATAGGAGCCCTCCTCCGCCCGTCATTGTTGCAGGGACGGCGGCCCTTCGTGGTGACTCTCGGGCACTCTCTGCCCGAAGAGCGCCGTACCGATCCGCACCATCGTGCTGCCGGCGGCCACGGCTTCCTCGAGGTCGCCGGTCATGCCCATGGAGAGCTCGGCGAGACCGAGCCGGGAGGCGAGATCGGCGCACTGCCCGAAGGCGCGGCGGGCGGCCTCTCGCTGGGCCCCCGACTCGGCGGGGCGCCCGGCGGCCGGTCCCCCAGCGGCCGGTCCCCCGGCGGGCGGGGCCGCGGCGAGCGGAGCCGCGGCGAGCGGAGACGACGCGGCGAGAGGGGCCACCGTCATGAGGCCGCGCACCCGGCAGCCGCACGCCGAGGCGGCCGAGACGATGTCGCCTGCCTCCTCGGGTCGACAGCCGTTTCGGCCCGGTTCTCCCGAGAAGTCGACTTCCACGAACACCTCGGGCGTGCGGCCGGCCGTGCGGGAGGCGATGGCCTCTGCTTCGGCCACCCGGGCGACCGACTGCCAGCAGGTGACGACCCGGGCAAGGCGGGCGACCTTGTTGCGCTGCACGGCGCCGAGGAAGTGCCAGCGGACAGGCGGGTCGAGATCGGCCTCGAGCGAGCTCGCCTTCTCGAGGAGCTCGGCAGCGTAGTTCTCGCCGATGTCGCTCAACCCCGCGGCAGCGGCGGCCAGGACCGCCCAGTTCCCTTGTCCCTTCGTGACCGCGACGACCGTCACCCGGGCGAGGTCGCCACCCGCCGCGACGATGCGCTCCTCGATGTCGCGAAGCGACCTTCGCACGGCCTCGGCTGCGGTTTCGGGCGATCGGTCGTGCTGATTCACGCCGTCACCGCCACCGCGAAACGCGCCGTGTCGCCGCGTGCCCGGTAGGAGAACCATCCCGCCTCGCAGGCCGTGCAGGCGTCCACCTCGACGAGGCGTTCGATGAGCGCCTCGTCGGCCGCCTGTCGCACGCCGGCTCGCAGGTCGAGCGCCGGCGACCCTTGCCGCGTCGAGGCCGCGAGCCCCGGCCCGTAACGGGAGACGAGTCGTGCGAGGTCGCCCTCGCCGAATTCGTAGCAGCCCGGGCAGATGCAGGGGCTGCGGAGGGCGGCGATGCTGGTCGCCCCCCGCTCGCGCATGGCCGAGGCGACCGCCTGCACGACCCCGGCCTCGAGGCCCCGCCACCCGCAGTGCGCCACGCCCACGACCCCCTCCCCGCTCACCATCGCGACGAGGGCGCAGTCGGCGGCGAACATGGCGAGGAGAACGTCGCCCGAGGCGCTTGCGACGAGCCCGTCGCCCGGCTCTCGCCGCTCGAGCCCGGCGGCGTCGTGGACCTCACGACCGTGGACCTGGCGGGTCGTCACCCAGCGGCCGGCGGCCACGGCCGCCCGGGCGGTCGCCGGATCGGCCGCGTTCGGGCCGACGTCACCGGCGGCCGCCGTCGTGAGCAGGACTCTCGCCTGGCACGTCGGGCCGAGCGGACGCCCGAGCAGCCGTGCCGCATCGAACTCGATCACCGCCGGCAGTGGCGACGGCGGCTCGAGGGCGCCGAGGATCACGGGAGAGAGCTTGTACGGCATGGCCCTCGCCGCCCGGTCACGGCGCCGAGCGTGCGCCGGACGCCGGGGTCGCCGGCCGCTCGAGCGACCCGCCGAGCGTGCGCCGGCGAGCCTGCGCGCAAGCGCGAGCGCCGGAGAGGCGGCGCTACTTGAGGAACGAAGGGACGTCGAAGTCGTCGTCGAGGTCGTCGCCGAAGTCGTCGTCCTTGGAGGGGAAGACCTCCGGCAGGACGTCGCTCCTCGGCCGGCTACCGCCCGTCTCGGAGCCCGACGGCCTGCGCCCGGGATCGCCGGCCGCGCCGGCCGCATCGGCCTCGCCCGCGGCCGGACGCGTGCCGAAGGTGGGCACGCCGCCCTGTCGCGACGGCGCCGGCGGGCCTGCTGGACGGGAGAGCCCCGGACCGGCGTGGCGGGCCGGTCGACCGGGGCGGCGGTGCTCGTCGACCTCCTCGAACCGGTCGAAACCTGCCGCGATGACCGTCACCTGCACCTGCTCGCCGAGCGAGTCGTCGATCACGTTGCCGAAGATGATGTTGGCGTCGGGGTGGGCCACGTCGTGGATGATGGCGGCCGCCTCGTTCACCTCGAAGAGGGTGAGGTCGCTCCCGCCGGCGATGTTGAGCAGGATGCCGCGGGCGCCCTCGATCGAGGCCTCGAGGAGAGGGCTCGTGATGGCGTGGCGGGCGGCGTTGACGGCCCGCCCCTCGCCCGAGCCGCGTCCGATGCCCATGATGGCCGAGCCGGCGTTCGACATGACCATCTTGACGTCGGCGAAGTCGGTGTTGATGAGCCCGGGCACGTTGATGAGGTCGGTGATGCCGGCGACGCCCTGCAGCAGCACCTCGTCGGCCATCTTGAAGGCGTCGACCATCGAGGTCCGCTCGTCGGCGATGGCGAGCAGCCGCTCGTTCGGGATGACGATGAGGGTGTCGACCTTCTCCTTCAGACGCTGAATGCCCTGCTCGGCCTGGTTGGCACGGCGCCGGCCCTCGAAGGCGAACGGCCGGGTGACGACGCCGATGGTGAGGGCGCCGAGGCCCTTTGCCACCTCGGCGATGATGGGCGCCCCGCCGGTGCCCGTGCCGCCGCCCTTGCCGGCGGTGATGAACACCATGTCGGCGCCCTTCAGCACCTCCTCGATCTCCTCGAGGTGCTCCTCTGCGGCCTGGCGCCCGACCTCAGGGTCGCTTCCGGCCCCAAGTCCGCGGGTGAGCTGCCGCCCGATGTCGAGCTTGATGTCTGCCTCGCTCATGAGCAGCGCCTGCGCGTCGGTGTTGACGGCGACGAACTCGACGCCCTGCAAACCGGCGTCGATCATCCGGTTGACGGCGTTGACGCCTCCGCCACCGACGCCGACCACCTTGATGACGGCGATGAAGCTCTGCCCCGGACTAGTCATTGCGCGCTCCCTGTGCTCCGGCAGGACGACCGGCGCTGCCCGGGCACGAGGTCTCCCCCGTGCGATCGAGGTCCCGGTGCGGCTTCAGACGAACCTGCTTGCGGCGGCCTCAGCTGCCTGTCTGCTCCCACGACGGGCACCGTCCCCCTCTCCGGCGCACGCCCGCTCGCGGGCAGCTAGCCGCCACCGATTCCCGGAACGATAGGGCTGTTGACCTTGCGAATCAAGACGGGCGCGGCGGGTACGCGCACGTCGATCGTGCCGATGCCGGCGAGTCCGCCGTGGGCGAGCACCGTGGCGAGCGACACGAACTTGGCCGTGAGCATGTCGGGCGCGCCGACGAGACCGACGAGCCCGTCGGCCAAGACCACCTCGACCCCGTCCGAGCCGAGCCGGAGGGCGCTCGTCTCGCGCACCATCGACTCGGGCATGGCGGCTGCGGCAGCCGTGAGCGCGCGGGCCGCCACGCTCAGCTTCCTCCCGGGCGGGGGTACCCGGGCGACACCGGCGAGGAGCGGAAGGGAGACGGGCCGGCCCGAGACGACCTCGAGCACGCGCCCGGTCCGGTCGCTGACGGCGAAACGGCCCGCTCCGAGTTGGACCGCCGCCACCGGCACCCGCTCGGTCACCCGGATGGTGACGTCCCACGGCCACGAAACGCTCACCCGGGCGTGATCGACCCAGGGGAGGCGTTCGACCTTGCGGGCGATGACGGCGGCGTCGAGGTCGACGAGCGGCGGGGCGCCCGACAGGCCGGCCGCCCGGATGACGGCTGCACGGCTCGTGTGGTCCTCGCCCGTCACGACGACGTGGCGGGCGCCGAAGAACGAAGAGTGCACGAGCGCGAGGGCGCCGGCCGCGACGGCCACGAGCACCGTGACGACGAGGATGCGGCGCAGCCGCGACCGGCCGAGCTGGCGGGCGACGGCGACCCTGCGCTCGTGGATCCGGGGGTCGCTCCTCTGCGAGCGGCGCTTGGCATCCTCCACACGAGAAGTGTGGCGGGCGCGGCCCGGACGGTGTGGGACCCGGTCAGCCACCGGCGAACCCCACCATCTGGAGCTCGACGGCGAGCTCGACGCCGAGGCGGCGGCGCACCTCCTCGCGCACGGTCTCGACGAGGCGGCGGACGTCGTCGGCCGAGCCTCCCTGGTCCGCCTGGAAGAAGTTGGCGTGCTTCTCGGAGACAGCCGCCGTCCCGATGCGGAGGCCCTTCAGGCCCGCCTCGTCGATGAGACGGCCGGCACTGTCGCCGGGCGGGTTCGTGAAGACCGAGCCGGCGTTCTGGCCTCCGGGCTGGTTCTCGCGGCGCCAGCGGACGATCTCGGAGATGCGCTCGAGCGAGGCGTCAGGGTCGCCGGCTTCGAGGCGGAACACGGCCTCGGTGACGAGCTCGTAGGGCCGTACGGCGCTGCGGCGGTAGGACAGCTCGAGCTCCGAGGCGGCGGCCACGCGCTCCTCGCCCGACGCGAGGTCGAGCAGGTGCGCCGAGACGAGCCACTCGCTGGTCTCGGCGCCGTGACCGCCGGCGTTCATGCGGACGGCGCCGCCGACCGAGCCCGGGATGCCGACCGCCCACTCCATGCCGACGAGCCCGGCCGCCGCGCAGCGCCGGGCGAGGACCGGATAGGGGGTGCCCGCACCGGCGCGCACGTCGCTTCCCTCGAAGGAGATCGCCCCGAGGGCGTCCCCGGCGTGCACGCAGAGGCCCGACCAGCCGGCGTCGGCGACGAGCAGGTTCGACCCCTTGCCGAGGACGAGGACCGGCACGTCGCTCCCCCGCGTGGCCGCAGCCAACCTTGCGAGGTCGCGCTCGTCCCGCGGCTCGACGTAGAGAGCCGCCCGGCCGCCCACCCGGTACGTCGTGAGGAGCCCGATCGCAACGTCACGCTCGGCGAGGTCCCCGAGGGCCCCGGCGAGCGCCTCGAGCGAGCGAGCGCCGCCGGCCGCCCCGCCGGGCGCCCGGCCAGGCCCGCCGCCTGCTACCACCGCTCGTCCCCGAGCAGTTCGTCGGGGAGCGAGGTGAGGTCGCCAGCCTCGAGGCTGAGGCAGAGGTCGCCGGGTCGCAGCTCGCCGCGGAGGCGCTCGAGGAGCCCCTCGTGCGAGGGCACGTACTCGATGGTGGCGTCGGGATGAGCGGCCCGCACGGCGTCGACGACGAGCTGGCCGCTCACCCCGGGGCGGGGTGCCTCGCCCGCCGCGTAGATCTGGGTGACGAAGACGGCGTCGGCGTCGACGAAGGCGTCGGCGAAGGCCGGCGCCAGGGTGGCGATGCGGGAGAAGCGGTGCGGCTGGAACACGGCGACGACCCGGGTGAAGCCGCCGCTCCTGCCCGCCGCCAAAGCGGCCCGCACCTCGTTCGGCAGGTGGGCGTAGTCGTCGACGAAGGTGACGCCGTTTCGCTCCCCACGGAACTCGAAACGCCGCGCCACGCCGGCGAAGCGGGCGAGTGCCCGACGGGCGACGGTCGGCTCCACGCCGAGGAGGCAGGCGGCCGCCACGGCGGCGACGGCGTTGCGTGCGTTGTAGGCGCCCGGCACGGCGAGCGAGAAGGTCCCGAGGTCCTCGCCCCGCAGCGACAGGGCGAAAGCGACCTCGCTGCGGGCGCTCGTCACCTCGCTCATGACGAGGGCGGCGCCCTCGGCCTCGCCGAAGGTGAAGGCGCCCGGGGGCGCGAGCGCCGAGGCCGTCGGGTCGTCGGCCGAGACGACACAGGAGGAGGCCCCGGCCATGAAGCCCCGGAATGACTCCTCGAGCGCTTCGAAGCTCCCGTAGTGCTCGAGGTGGTCGGGGTCGACGTTCGTGACGACGGCGATCTCCGGGGAGAGGCGCAGGAACGTGCCGTCGCTCTCGTCGGCCTCGACGACGAGCCACTCGCCGTCGTCCCAGACGGCGTTCGTGCCGATGTCGTTCACGTCCCCCCCGATGATGAAGCTCGGCCGCAGCCCCGCCTCGACGAGGACGAGCGACAACATGGAGGCGGTGGTGGTCTTGCCGTGCGTGCCCGCGACGGCGATGGTGCGCCGCAGGGCCGCGATGGCAGAGAGGACGTCGGCCCTCGACAGCACCGGGATGCCGAGCCGCTCCGCTTCGGCCACCTCGACGTTCGATGCCGGCACGGCGCTCGAGATGGCCACGGCCGAGGCGCCGGCGACGTGGCCGGCGTCGTGGCCGAGCGACAGCTCGAGGCCCGCGTGGCGGAGCCGCTCGAACATCGGCGAGGACTTGAGGTCGCTCCCCGACACCTGGTGGCCCATGGTCGAGAGCACCTGGGCGATGGCGCTCATGCCGGCGCCCCCAGCCCCGACCACGTGCACGTGCTGCGGGCGGGAGAGGTCGATCACGCCGGCCTCGCCACCGACTCGGCGAGCTCGGCCACCCGGGCGGCGGCGTCCCGGTGGCCGAGGGAGCGGGCGGCCCCCTCCATCGCGGCGACACGCCCCGGCTCCTCGAGGAGGCCGCCGACCAGCTCGCCGAGGGCCGGCCCGCTGAGGGCTGCGTCCTCGAGCACGACCGCGGCGCCGGCCGCGGCGAGCGTCTCGGCGTTTCGCCGCTGGTGGTCGGACGGTGCGTTCGGCAGCGGGACGAGCACGCTCGGCACGCCGACGGCGCACAGCTCGGCCACCGTCGAGGCCCCGGCGCGCCCGACGAAGAGGTCACAGGCCGCCAAGAGCACGGGCATCCTCCTCTCGAAACCCACCAGGCGGTACTCGAGCGAGCCGTCGCCCACCCCCGCCCGGCGGGAGGCGGCGGCCACCATCTCGTGGTCGCGGTCGCCCGCCACGTGGTAGAGGCAGACGTCGGCCCGATCGGACCATGCGCCGGCCAGGGCGACGGTCGCCTCGTTGAGCGAGCGGGCGCCGAGCGAGCCGCCCGACACGACGACGAGGCGGCGGCTCTGGTCGACGCCGAGCTCGGCCCGGGCCGCCGCCCTGCCGGACGGGCTCCGGTCGACCGCCAGCACGCCGGCGCGGACCGGCGGGCCGGTCACGACCGCCCGGCGGAGGGACGTCCCCGGGTAGGCGACGGCGTTGGCGGCGGCAGCCCGCGCCACGAGGCGGTTCGCCGCCCCCGGCACGGCGTCGTAGGTCACGACGACGAGCGGGACCCCGAGGAGCACCGCCGCCAGCGAGGCCGGGAAGCCGGCGTAGCCGCCGACGGTCACCACCACGCGGGGACGCAGGCGGCGGAGCAGCTTCACCGCCATGGCGACGGCGGCGGCGAGCTCGAGGGCCGAGCGAACGTTGCGGGCGCTCAGCCGGCGCTCGATGCCCCGTCCCGGCAGGCAGGTGATGGCGAAGCCGTTCTCGGGGACGAGGCGGCCCTCCATCCCGCGGCGGCCGCCCACGAAACGGATCGAGGCGGGCTCGTGGCCCACCGCCACGAGCGCCTCGCCGATGGCGAGCGCCGGCTGGACGTGGCCCCCGGTGCCTCCGCCCGTGACGACGGCGAACAGGCCGCGCTCGCGCCCGGCCGCCCCCTCTGGCGGCCGGGCCGGCGCCGGGGCCGGCGTGGCCCCGCCGGTCGAGCTCATGTCGACCCGCGGGCCGCCCTCCGTCCCGAGGCGGCCCGCGGGAGCGCGAAGGCCGGCACGCCCCGCTGGCGCCGGGCGATCCCGACGAGGATGCCGGAGCCGGTCATCGCGACGACGAGCGCCGAGCCGCCGTAGGAGACGAAGGGGAGCGGGATGCCGGTGACCGGGAGGGCGCCGAGCACTCCGCCGATGTTGATGATCGCCTGCGAGAGGATCCACACGGTGATGCCGACGGCGAGGTAGCGCGTGAAGGGGTCGCGCTCGCGGGCCGCCACCCTGATGCCCGCCCAGGCGAAGGCGGCGAAACACGCCAGCACGGCGAAGGAGCCGACGAGCCCGAGGTCGCCGCCGAGCACGGCGAACACGAAGTCGGTGTGGGAGTTGGGCAGGTAGCCCCACGTCGTCGGGGAGCCACCGAGGCCGTTGCCGAGCGGGCCGCCGAGGCCGAGCGTTGCGAGCGACTGGACGACCTGGTAGCCGCTCCCGCTCGCGTGGGCGAACGGGTTCACGAACGAGAGCAGCCTCGCCCGGCTGTAGGCCGAGCGCAGGGCGAGGGCGCTCCCCGCCAGGCCGACCACGGCGACCACACCGCCGAGGTGCCGCAGCCGGACCTCGGCGACGAAGAGCAGCCCGAAGGTGATGCAGCAGAGCACGATCGTCGTGCCGAGGTCGGGCTGCTTCATGATGAGCATGCCGGCGACGCCGAGCATGACCACGAGCGGCACGACGACGGCCTGGAACTGGTCCCGCCTCCTCGCCCGCCGCGCCAGGAGGTCGGCCCCGAAGACGACGAGGGCGAGCTTCATGAGCTCGGAGGGCTGCACCTGGACCGGGCCTACGCCGATCCAGCGGCTCGAGCCCCCGGCGTAGTGCCCCACACCGGGGAGGAAGACGACGACGAGGAGGGCGAGCACGCCGAGCGGCAGGACGAAACGGAACCGCCTGATCACCTCGGGCTCGAGCCGGCTCGCGACGGTGGCGGCCACGAGGCCGACGACGACGAAGATGCACTGGCGGGCGAAGTCGCCCCACGGCGACGAGGAGACGAGCACGGCCTCGATGGACGAGGCGGCGAGCACGACGGGGAGGCCCACGAGGAGGAGGCCGCCGATGGCGACGAGGAGCACACGGTGCTCGGCCGTCCCCGGGGCGGCGGCCTTCGTGCGGACCGCCTCGGGTGCCGGCTCGCGACGGGCGGCCCGCCCGCGGGCGACCGGCAGGGTGGTGATGCTCACGTCTGCCTCCTGTCTTCGGTCCGGCTCGCGAGGCGTTCGCGAACGGCCCGCGCGAAGTCGTCCCCCCGCTCGCCGTAGGAGCGGTACCAGTCGAACGAGGCACACCCCGGCGAGAGGAGGACGGCGTCCCCCGGCTCGGCGAGGCGCCCGGCCGCCCGGACGGCCTCGTCCATGGAGCCGGCCTGCTCGACCGGCGCCCAGGGCGAGAAGGCCGCCATCACCTCGCCGGCGGCCTCGCCGATGGCGACGACGCCGCGCAGACGGCCGGTCCCCGGTCCCTCCCCCAACTCCTCCTCGACGAGCAGCGACTCACAGACCGCCCCGAGGTCGAGGCCCTTGTTGCGGCCGCCGGCGATGAGCACGGCCGAGGGGAAGCCGGTCAGCGCCGCCACGACCGCCGACGGCGTCGTCGCCTTGGAGTCGTCGTACCAGGCGACGCCCCCCTCCTCCTCGGCGACGAGCTCGATCCGATGGCGCATGGGCACACCCGCCACCAGCGCCTCACGGCAGCCGGCCAGGGTGCCGCCCGCCTCGAGGGCACAGGCGGCCGCCGCCAGCGCGTTGGCGCGGTCGTGCGGGAGCGCCCGCGGGAGGTCCGCCACCGTCGTGATGACCTCACCGCTCGAGGTGAGGAGGGAGCCGCCTTCCTCCCGGTAGGCGCCCTCGCCGGCGCGAAGCCCGAAGGGGACGCTGCGTCCGGGCGCCCGCCCGGCCGCCTCCGCGACGACGGGATCCTCGGCGTACCAGACGGCGGCGTCGCCCGCGGTCTGGTTCGCCCAGACCCGCGCCTTGGCGGCGGCGTAGTCGGCGAGGTCCCGATGCCAGTCGAGATGGTCCGGCGCGAAGTTGAGCCAGCACGCCACGCGGGGCGAGAAGGTGGTGGTCCAGGAGAGCTGGAAGGACGAGACCTCGACGACCACCACGTCGGGCCGCTCGGCGGCTCGGCCGGCGGACCCGTCGCGGCGGCCTGAGGCCACCTCGACGAGCGGGCGGCCGATGTTCCCCGCCGGCTCGGAGCGGATCCCGGCCGCACGCAACATGGCGTCGACGAGGGTCGTCACCGTCGTCTTGCCGTTCGTCCCGGTCACGGCGACGAGTGGGATGCCGGCCGCCTCGGCGAGCTCGGCGCCGAGCTGGACCTCCGACACGATCCGCTCGCGGGGTGCCGCCGCGAAGACCGGGTGGAACGGGGGCAGGCCGGGAGACAGCACGACGCGCTCGGCCCCGGCCGACAGCTTGGCGAGGCGGGCCGCCCCGGGGCTGAGCTCGAGCTCGACCCCGAGCAAGGCGGCCGTCCGGCGCATCTCGTCGGCCGCCGGCGAGGACGGGTCGACGTCGTCGAAGGCGCGCACGGCGACCCCGAGCGCGGCGTAGTGGGCCGCCACGGCGCGACCGCTCAGGGCGAAGCCGGCGACGAGCACGTGACCGCCCATCACACCCTGCCGACCGAGAGGAAGTCGGCGTAGAAGAGGCCGAGGGCGAGGGCGGTGCACAGCCCCGAGAAGATCCAGAAGCGGATCGTGACCGTGGTCTCGGGCCACCCGACGAGCTCGAAGTGGTGGTGCAGCGGGGCCATCCGCAAGAGCCGGCGGTGGAAGAGCCGGAAGCTCACGACCTGCACGACGACCGAGAGGGTCACCACGACGAAGAGCCCACCGATGACGGGAAGGAGGAGCTGCAGGTTCATGAGGAGCCCGAGACACGCGATCCCGGTGCCGAGGGCGAGCGCCCCCGTGTCGCCCATGATGATGCGCGCCGGGGCGGCGTTCCACCAGAGGAAGCCGACGCACGCTCCCGCCATGGCGATCGCCACGAGGCCGAGATCGAGGGCGTGGGTGATCCGGTAGATGGCGAAGTGGCGGAACTGCCAGTAGGCGATCACCGTGAAGCAGGAGAAGGCGAAGGCCGAGGAGCCGGCCGCGAGGCCGTCGAGGCCGTCGGTCAGGTTCACGGCGTTCGACCCGCCGACGATGATGAGGACCGCCCACACCACCCACAAGCCCGAGCCGAGCTGGGTCCCCGGGAGGTCCCAGCGCGTGTACGAGAGGCGGGTGCTCACGCCCGCCCAGTGGAGGGCGAGGAAGGCGAAGCCGAGGGCGATGAGCAGCTGCAGCACGAACTTCCAGCGCTTGTTGAGCCCGAGGCTGCGGCGGCGGCTCACCTTCAGCCAGTCGTCGGTGGCGCCGACGATGCCGGTCGCGATGACGGCGAGCACGACGAGCCAGCCCGAGCGGGTGAACTGGGCGGCCGTGCCGACGTGGCCGAGCACGTAGCCGGCGAGGAGGCCGACGAGCATGGCGATCCCGCCCATCGTGGGCGTCCCCTGCTTGGCGGCGTGCTGCGCCGGGCCGTCCTCACGGATCTGCTGGCCGATGCGCCAGCGGACCAGCCATCGCAGGAGCAGCGGCGTGCCGAAGCCGGCGACGAGGATGGCAACGCCACCGGCGGTGAAGAGCGAGATCATCGGGCCCGGGCGAGCTCGCTCGCCAGCTCCGCCACGACGAGGCGGTCGTCGAAGGGGAGGAAGTCGTCGCCGAGCTGCTGGGTGGTCTCGTGGCCCTTGCCGGCGACGAGCACCACGTCGCCGGGCCGGGCGACGCGTAGCGCCACCTCGATGGCCGCACGGCGGTCAGGCTCGACGACGAGCTCGGCCGCCCCCCCGCAGCCCCGGCGGACCTGCTCGATGATGGCGAGCGGGTCCTCGTGACGGGGGTTGTCGCTCGTGAGCACCACGACGTCGGCCCCGGCGCAGGCCGCCTCGCCCATGAGGGGCCGCTTGTCGTGGTCCCGGTCGCCGCCGGCTCCGAAGACCACGACGACCCGGCCGGGCCCCGTCCGGCGCGCCGTCGAGAGCGCCGCCGCGAGCCCGGCCGGCGTGTGGGCGTAGTCGACCACGACGGCGAGCGAGAGGGCGTTCGGGACGGTCTCGAAGCGTCCGGGCACCTGGCTCGCCTCCGAGAGGCCGCGGGCGATCGCGGCGTCGTCGACGCCGAGGGCACGCGCCGCGGCGGCGGCCGCTACTGCGTTTCGCACGTTGAGCTCACCGGCGAGACGGAGCCGGACGGGCTCACCGCGAAGGCGGAAAAAGCTCCCGTCGACCTCGAGCGCGAGGTCGGTGGCGTCGGCGAGCGAGAACGGCGTGAGCGGGACGCCCGAGCGGCGCGAGAGCAGCAGGCGGCCGTGGTCGTCGTCGGCGTTGACCACCCCGGCGCGGGCGTGCTCGGGCGTGAAGAGCTGCGCCTTGGCCTCGAAGTAGGCGTCCATCGTGCCGTGGTAGTCGAGGTGGTCCTGGCTCAGGTTCGTGAACACCGCCACGTCGTGGCGGTAGCCGTCCACCCGGTGCTGGACGAGGCCGTGCGAGGTGACCTCGAGGGCGACCGCCCGCATGCCGGCGTCGACCGCCCGTCGCAAGGACGCCTGCAGGTCGGGGGACTCCGGTGTCGTGCGCGGCCCGGCGAGCGTGCCGACGACGGCGGTCGGCCAGCCATGGGCCTGCAGGATCGAACGGACGAGGTAGGTGGTGGTCGTCTTGCCGTTCGTGCCGGTCACACCGACCGTTGTGAGGACGGCGGCCGGGTCGCCCTCGACGAGGCAGGCGGCCTCTGCCATCGCCCGCCGGGCCCCGCCGTCGCCGACGACGACCTGGGGCCGGTCTGCCGCCTCGACCGGCCGCTCGACGAGGAGGGCCACGGCGCCCCGCCCGACGGCCTCGGCCGCATAGCTGCGGCCGTCGGAGTGCTCGCCAGGCAGACCGCAGAACAGGTCGCCGCTCCCGTCGGCCGCCGCGGGTTCGACACGGCGGTGGTCGAAGACGACTCGGCGGACCCCGACCGGGCGGTCGGCGCCGAGCAGCTGGCGGGCCCCGACGCGGGCGACGACGGCGCGCAGGTCCACCGAGGGGGCCCGGCCGCGCTCGGGCTTGGTCGAGACGGTCGCGGCCGGTTCCGGGATCACGGCGCGACTGGGCTCGCCGGCGAGACGTCGTAGTGGCGCAGGGCGTAGCGCATCACCGTCGAGAAGACCGGCGCGGCGGCGAGCCCTCCGTAGATCACGTCGGGGTGGTTCAGCACGACCACGGCCGTGAGCCTCGGCGCCTGCGCCGGGACGAAACCGACGAACGTGGCGTTCCAGTCGCCCGCCTGGTAGCCGGGGCCCGTCGTAGAGGGGGCCTGCGCGGTGCCCGTCTTGCCGGCGACGGTGTAGCCCGGGATCTGGGCGGCGGTCCCGGTGCCGTCGGCCGTCACGCCCTCGAGCATGGGGACGAGCTGGGCGACCGTGCTCTGGTCGAGCACGCGGTGGCGGGCCGGCGCCGGCAGCATGGTCTCCCTGCCGTTCGGGCCGACGGTCGCCTCGACGAGTCGCGGGGGGACGAAGACGCCGTCGTTGGCGACGGCGTTGTACGCGTCGAGGATCTGCATAGCCGTCACTGCCTCACCGGTGCCGATGGGGATGCTCCCCATGGAGGACGACGACCACTGGTCAGGCGGAGCGAGGGTACCGGCTGTCTCGCCCGGCCAGTCAAGCCCGCTCGGCTGGCCGAAGCCGAGGTCACGGAGGAAGGCGTAGAGGCGCTGCTCGCCGAGCAGGTGGGCGATCTCGATCGTGCCCACGTTGGAGGACTGGGCGAGGATCTGGCTGACCGGCAACTGCTCGGTGGCGTGCAGCTCGGCGTCCTGGAAGGTCCACCCCCCGACGGCGATCTGGTCGGGCACGGTGAACTCGGTCGTCGGGCTGATGAGCCCGCTCTGCAGGGCGCCCGAGATCGTGGCCAGCTTCATGACCGAGCCGGGCTGGTACTGGGCGGTGAGCGCCAGGGCCTGGTCGGCGGGGACGACGGACCCGTTCGCCTGGCGCACGAGGTTGACCATGGCGAGGATCCCACCGGTGCGCGTGTCCAGCACGATCATCTCCCCGCTGTCCGCCTTCAGCGCGGACACCTGGGCGGAGAGCACCTTGGTCACCTCGTACTGCAGGGACTCGTCGAGCGTGAGGACGAGGCCGGTCCCCTGGCTCGACGCCGTGACGTCACGGGCCGGCCCGGGCAGCGCCAGCCCCGAGGCGCCGACCGCGACCTGCTCGCTGCCGGGGGTGCCGGCGAGGAGGTGCTGCTCGAGGTACTCGAGGCCGGAGAGCCCCTTGCCGGACCAGCCGACGATGCCGAGCAGGGGGGAGAAGAGGGAGCCGGAGGGGTCGACCCGCTTGGTGTCGGGGACGAAGGTGAGGTTGGGGAGGTCGAGGGCCTCGAGCTTGGCGGCCGTGGCGGCGCCGACCTCGTAGGCGAGGGGGACGTAGCCGCTGTGCTCCGTCAGTTTGCGCTCGAGCACCGCGGGCGCCAGCCCGAGCAGGCCCGACACCTGGGCGAGGTCGGTCGTCGGCTTCGCCACGAGGAAGTCGTCGGAGACGACGTCGACTCGGGGCACCGACATGGCGAGCACGTTGCCCGAGCGGTCGTAGATCGTGCCCCGCAGGGCGGGCAGCGCCACGCTCCGGTACATCTCGGACAGGCCGTAGGAGGAGTACTTGCCTGCGGCGAAGACCTGGGTGTCGAGCACGTTCCAGCCGAGGAACGTCAGGCCGACGCCGAGCACGACGAGGAGCGTGACCAGGCGGAGGAGGTGAGGCGCCGGCCTGCGCCCGACGACCCGGTGGCCGGCCCTCGGGCCTTCGGCACCGAGCCGGGCGGGACGTCCGGCCGGCCGGTGGGCCGGCCGCGCCCGGTCGGTGGCGGTCGCTCCCTGCCGGCGCGCCGGCGCACGAAACCCCACCGAGACGGTGGCCCTCGGCCGCCTGCTCTGCCGGGTCGGCGCGTCGGCGGGAACGGCCGGGCGGCGGCGTGGCGCCGGCGCGGAGGTCAGGACGGGCGAGCCGGGAGCCGACCCGAGGGCGCGTGGGCGGCGAGCGGAGTCACTCCGGCCGCGGTTGCGCTCGTCCCGTCGATCCGCCACGGCGTGACCTAGCGCCGCGAGGTGGTCGAGGAGTGGCGGGCCTGGTGGGCGGCGTAGACCGACTCCCCCGGGTCGACCGGTGGGAGGTAGAGGACCGAGGACGGGGTCACCATCTTGAGCTCGGTCTTGGCGATCTGCAGGACACGGGAGGGCGCCTCGAGCTGCGCCCGCTCGAGCTGCAGGTTCTGTTCGCGGGCGAGGGCGGAGGCGATCTGGGCCTGGGCGGAGTCGAGCCGCACCTGTCCCGAGGCGATGAGGGCGTGACCGCCCGCCACCACGACGAGGGCTGCGGCGACCACCACCGCCGAGCAGACGACGAGCGCGCGCACCTGCCGCCGGGCGGCGCGGTCGCGGAGATGCCGGCGGTCGAGGACGCCGAGGCGCCGCGTCCCCGGCGCGCGGGCCGGCGCCTCGGCCGGGCGCGTGGCGTGGCTGGCTCTCGTGGCCATCAGGCCTCCTCCTGCTCGTCGTCGAGTCCGGGCCTGCGAAGCGGTGTCCCGAGGCGTTCGGCCGCACGCAGGCGTACGCTCGCCGCCCTGGGGTTCGCCGCCACCTCGGCCTTGGAGGCGAGGCGGGCGCCTCGGGTGAGCAGGTGCACCGCCGGCACGGCACCGCAGACGCACGGCAACCCGGGAGGGCACGTGCACCAGCCGCTCGCCGCGGCGGCGAGATGCCGCTTCACCAGGCGGTCCTCTCCCGAGTGGTACGAGAGGACGACCACCCGGCCACCGGTCGCGAGCAGGAAGACGGCCTCGTCGAGTGCCGGGCCGAGGAGGTCGAGCTCCGAGTTGACGGTGACGCGGAGAGCCTGGAAGACCCGCTTCGCCGGGTGGCCACCCCCCCGCCGGGCTGCCGCCGGAAGGGCGGAGCGGACGATGTCGGCGAGCTGCGACGTCCTCGAGACGGGCCGGCCCCGCACGATCGCCCGAGCGATGGCCTGGGCGAAGCGCGCCTCTCCGTGCTCGGCGAACAGGCGGGCGAGGTCGGCCGCCTCCCAGGTGTTCACGACGACCGCGGCCGTCGTCTCCTCCGAGGGGTCCATGCGCATATCGAGGGGGGCGTCGAAGCGGTAGGAGAACCCCCGCTCGGGCGCGTCGAACTGGCGGGAGCTCACGCCAAGGTCGAAGAGGATCCCCGTCACCGGCAGCCCTGGGGCGTGCGCGGCGAGGATCTCCTGCAGGCGGTCGAACCGGCCGCGCACGAGCTCTGCGCGTGGTCCGAAGGGCCCGAGCACCGCGGCGGCCGCGGTGATCGCCTCGGGGTCGCGGTCGATGCCGATGAGGCGGTGCTGCGGCGAGGCGGCGAGCAGGGCGGCGGCGTGGCCGCCCCCGCCGACGGTGGCGTCGACGAGCACACCCCGGGGGACCTCCGTGAGGAGCTCGACGACCTCCTCTCGCATGACGGGAAGGTGCGAGAAGCTGCCCGGCTCCGGCGGGGTTGGCGCCGGCCGGGTCATCCGCAGCCCCCCGGCCACCCGGGACGGGCGTCCCGGGCAACGTCGACGGCCGTAGGCGGAGAGAGGCGATGTTCGCGACGCATCGGCCGAGGGGCTGGGGATGGCCCGGCGGCGCACCGGGGCCAGGTGGGATGGACAGGCACGGCTCACGAACCGGCTCCGACGCCGGTGCGTTCCTCCCAGCGGCGCCTGGACCAGAGCTCGACCCGGTCGTGCACGCCGACGACGAGCACGTCCTGGTCGAGGTCGGCATGGGCACGCAGGTCGGGGGGGATGGGCATGCGGCCCTGGGCGTCCAGCTGGACACGGTTGACGTGGGAGAACCACTCGCGCACCTCGTGGCGGGCGCCCGGGCCCTCGCCCTCGCGGGCGTGCTGGCGGTCGGCCTCCGCCGTGAACTCGTCGTCGGTCCACAGCGCGATGCAGCCGTCCTCGTGGGGTGCCAGGTAGCCGGTGAGCTCGAAGCTGGCCCGAAGGCGCGCCGGGAGGATCAGGCGCCCCTTCGTATCGAGGGACCGGTCGTACCGGCCGACGAACAGCTCTCTTGGCGACACCCACGACCCTTCTGCCCGGTGCGGTGGCCAGTCCTCCCCTGGTCCCCACTTCTCTCCACGGTATGGATTCCGACCTCCACTGTCAACCACCAGGCTGCACCCGGCCTGCCCGAGGCGGGCGTTCCCTCCACTCGCGCGGGCAGCCGGGCGCGTCGAGGGAGCCGCAGGTCGCGGGGAGATGGCTGCGGCGGCACGGGCGCCCGCCCGCCGGCCGCCCTTCTTCAGAGGGCGAGGAGCTGCCCGAGGAGCTCGCTCTCGAGGGGGCCGGCGATCCGGCGGCCTCCCGCGAGGGCGGTGGCGCGCCGGCCGAGCTCGGCCGCCGCCCGCCTACGCCGCTCCTCCGGCCAGGCGAAGAGCTCGGTGAGCGACCCGGCGTCGAATTCGAGGAGCGCCATGGAGTGGAACCAGGCGCCGTGGCGGTCGCGGCGCTGGGAGATCCCGACCACCTTGTGCTCGCCGGCGAAGACCTCTCCTGCGACGGCGCCGGCGAAACAGAGCGAACGGGCCTCGGGGGGAGAGGCGGCCGGGTTTCGTGCGAGGACGGACGGTGAGGGCGTCTCCGGCGAGGCGGCGCGGACCGCAGCCGCCCAGCACTCGCCGAGCCAACGGGACGATCCGCTCACGTCGTCGGCGAAGAGCGGGTCGTCACGGGGCAGGTAGGCGTCGACCCAGAGCCCGGAGCCGGGCTCCACCAGCACGGCCCCGCCGCCGCTGCGCCGGCGCACCACGTCGAGACCCCGGGCGGCTAAGCGGGCCGGGTCGAGGTCGGTGTCCGGCTGCGTGCTCCCGAGCACGACGGCGCCCGAGAGCGGCTCGCACACGCGCACGAGGCGGCCGTGCGGTGGCGGGGCCGAGGCCCAAGCGTGGAGCGCGGCGGGGGTTCCGTGGCGGCGCTCGAGGCGCCAGGGCGAGCGAGCGCTCAGAGGCCCACGGCGTGGCTGAGCGCCGGCTGGACGTAAGGGGCCCACTCGTCGGCGACCTCGCCGCTCGCCGCCAGCAGCCAGAGGCGGGAGCGGGGAGCCTTCGGCTGGCGGGCGAGGTGGAAGCCGGCCTCCTCGAGGAGCCGGTCCTCCTTCCTCGTGTTGCAGCGCCTGCAGCAGGCGACGACGTTCTCCCAGCAGTGGGCGCCGCCGCGGCTGCGGGGCACGACGTGGTCGATGTTCTCGGCCTGGGCGCCGCAGTACTGGCAGCGGTGGCCGTCGCGCACGAAGACGGAGCGGCGGGTGACGGCGACCCTCGTCTGGTGGGGCACGCGGACGTAATGGACGAGGCGAACGACCGACGGCTCGTCGAAGGCCCGGGTGGCCGAGTGCACCAGCTGACCGGTCTCGTGCACGAGCACCGCCTTCTCTGCGAGCACGAGGATCAGGGCCCGGCGCACGCTCACGACCGACAGCGGCTCGTAGGAGGCGTTGAGGACGAGCGCGCGACCGGCCACCTCAGCCCCTTCGGCGGTCCCGACGGCTCCGCTGCCGTCCGCGTTGGTCCATCAGGCGGCGACGATACCGCAGGTGGGGAGGCCTGCCGTGCCAAGTTTCCCTTTCTCAGCGAAGGCGCCGCATCTCCCTCTCCCACTCGAGGAAGGCCACCACCTCCGACGCCTCGGGACGCCCGGCCGTGGTTCCGTAGGCCGTCTCCATGCGAAACCCCCACCAGTCCCGCCCCGGCGCCGGCAGGGGCGGCCATCTCCGCCACCAGCGGCGCGGGACGAGCCCGGCCGCCGAGCGCAGGGCGGCGGGCCACAGGTCGGGCCGGCGGGCCACCTCGGCGGCGGCGTGCAGCGCCCAGCGCCGTCGGGCGCTCACCTCGACCGAGCCCCGCCGGGCGCTCACCTCGGCCGGGCTCCGTCGAGCCCCCGCCACCCGACGGCGGCGGCACCGACGAGGGGCGCCTCGGCGCCGAGGCCGGCCGGCTCGATGCGGCAGCCCTTCGAGTGGTCGAGCCGCGCCGAGCGGTCGACTTCCCGCTGCGCGGCGAGGAAGAAGACCGTGCCGAAGCCGAGCGCCACCGACCCGCCGACGACCGCCAGCCGGAGGTCGAGCAGGTTGGCGACCGAGGCGACGGCGCGGCCGACGAGGAGGCCGCAGCGCTGCGCCACCTCCTTCGGCGCCTCGTGGGCAGGTTTGCCGGTGATGGCGGCGATGGCGGTCCCGGACGCCTCGGCCTCGAGGCAGCCGTCGGCGCCGCAGGCACAGCGGCGACCGTCTGGTTCGACGATGACGTGGCCGATGTGCCCGGCGTTGCCGTCGGCGCCGTCGAGGAGCCGGCCGTCCAGCACGATGCCGCCGCCGATGCCCGTCGAGACGACCATCGCGAGGTAGTCGCTCTCGCCTCTGGCGGCGCCCACCCAGCCCTCGCCGAGGGCGAGCGCCTTGGCGTCGTTGTCGACGAAGACCGGCGGGCCGGCCGGCGCACCCGCGGGGGCGTTCCCGGCGGCTCCGGCGGCTTCGGCGGCTCCGGTGCGTCCAGCGGCGCGCGAGCGGGCGACGAGCGACGAGACCGCCTCGGCGAGGCGCGGCCGGAGGGGGAAGCCGCGCCAGGCGGGGATGTTGAGCGGCGACACCGCCGCCCCGTCGCCGGTCATGGGGCCGCCGCAGCCGACCCCGACCACCGCCAGCTCGCCGCGCGCCCGGGCCGCCTCGACGCCGAGGGCGGCCAGGTCCCGCACGACGGCGAAGAGGGCGTCGCCGTCGGTCGCCCGCGGGGTGCGCACCCGGTCCTGCCAGAGCAAGGTGCCCGCCCGGTCGACGAGGCCGACGGCCAGTTTCGTGCCGCCGATGTCGAGGGCGAGGCAGAGCTCGGCCCCCGGGTCGGCGGGCGTCAGCGACCCCTCCCCGGGGCCTGTCGCCCGCTGCCGCTCAGGCGCGGTTGCCGAAACGGCTGCGGAAGCGGCGGCGGAACTGCGACCAGTCACCGGCGAGGCCGGCTCGGCCGCGGTCGGCCGCGGGAACGCCACGCCGGCTTGTGCGAGCGGCGCTCCTGCCGCCCGGTGCGGCCGGGCGGCGGGCGCCCGGGTCGTCGCGGACGTGCTGCGCGAAGAGCAACAGCCCCGCCAGCATGAGGAAGAACCCGATGGCGCCGAGCGCCGTCGAGAAGCGGAAGGTCGTGAGCAGCAAGGCGAATCCCGCCACGAAGACGACGATGGACCACCTGCCGGCGCGGGGTGCGTGGAGACGGTTCGAGCTGTGGCTCACCCGGTCGGCGAACTCGCGGTCGTGCTCGTAGAGCTTCTGCTCCATCTCGTGGAGGATCCGCTGCTCCTCCTCCGAAAGCGGCACCGTCACCCCCTTCCCGGCCGCTCGGGACACGTCGCTGCTGCTGTCCGGCGTCCCGGCTGCACCTCCCTGACGTTACCGCTTCGGCGACCTGATGAATTCACGCCCTGTTCGGTCCCCAGGCCGTGTCGCCCACCTCCTTCGCCCTGATTCCCTCGGGCGAGACGAGGGCTGCCGGCCCGACGGAGCGTTGTCCGTACCGGCGCCGGATGGCGTCCACGGCCCTCTCGACGTCGCCCCGCCTCCCCGGGGACGGTCCGGCGTCCCCGGGGAGGCGGACGCCGGGCTCTGCGGTCGACCGCGCTCCGGCGGACCCTCGGACCAGCTCGGCGGCCCCGAGCAAGCTCAACTGGCGGCCGGAGGCGGCGCTCTCCGGCTCGAGCGACGAGACGCTCACCCCGATGAGGCGCACGCCGGTGGCGACGTCGACGCCCTCGAGGAGGGCCGAGGCGATGGCGGCGATCTCGCTCGAGCTCTCGAGCGGCCGGCCGAGCGAGTGCGCCCGGGTGACGGTACGGAAGTCGCCGAAGCGAACCTTCAGGTTGACGGTCCGACCGACGACCCCGGCCGCACGAAGGCGCGAGCCGACCGAGTCGGAGAGCCGGACGATCTCGACGTGGAGCCCGTCGTGGTCGTGCAGGTCGCGGGGGAAGGTCTCCTCGTGGCCGACGGACTTCACCTGGCGGTCAGCCTCGACGGGCCGCACGTCCTCGCCCCGCGCCAAGGCGTGCAGCTGCCGGCCGGCGGCGCGCCCGAGGATGCGCTCGGCTGTGGCGAGGTCGAGCTCGGCGGCGTCGCCCACGGTGCGGATGCCGTAGCCGGCGAGACGCTCCGCCGTCTTCGGACCCACTCCCCACAGGTCGCGGACCGGCCGCGGGCGGAGGAAGTCGGCCTCCTCGGCGGCCTCGACGACCACGACGCCCTCGCCCGGCAGGATCCCGGCCGCCGTGGCGCGCGGCTTGGCGGCGCGCGAAGCGAGTTTGGCGACGAGCTTCGAGCGGCCGACGCCGACGGAGCAGTCGAGCGAGAGCACCTCCCGCACTCGGGCGCGCACCTTCCAGGCGATCTCGGCGCTCGGGCCGAAGAGAGCGTGGCTGCCGGACACGTCGAGGAAGGCCTCGTCGAAGGCGATCGGCTCGATGACGGGGGTGAACTCGTGGAAGACGTCGTGCAGCTGCCGGCTCACCTCGCCGTAGCGGTCGTGGCGCCCCGGGATGATCACGGCGTTCGGGCACCGCCGGCGCGCCTCGGTCATCGGCATGGCCGAGTGCACCCCGGTCAGCCTGGCCTCGTACGAGCACGAGGCGACGACGCCGCGGGCGCCGGTCCCGCCGACGATGACCGGCAGGCCGGTCAGCGCCGGCTCGTCGAGGACCTCGACGGCTGCGAAGAAGCAGTCCATGTCGACGTGCAGGACGTCGAGCGCCTCCCTGCCGTCGGCGGTCACTCGTCGCTCACACGAGCTCGAGGAGCCGGAACGCCTCGGCGAAGTCGACGCCCGCCTGACGTCCTGCTTCCTCCGCCCCCGCCCGGATGGCGGAGGCGAACCAGTCGTTGGCGTCGGCGAGCTGGCTCCGGTGGCAGTCGACGGCGGCGAGCTTCGCCTCGAGGGACTGGGAGATGTCGACCCAGACGTTCGGCTCGAGCGAACCCGACATGAGCACGCGGGCGGGGGCGTGCGGCGGCCCCGCCGCCGGGAAGTAGAGCGGCGACGACGCGGCGGGCGAGGTGGCGTCGAGCGTCGCCCAGCCGACCATGCGGTGGTCCCGGTGGTTGTAGTGGTGCTCGCCGAAGAAGACGGCCGTCGGGTCCGGGCAGACGATCGTGTCCGGCCGGTGGCTCCGGATGAGTGTCACGAGGTCGGCACGAAGGGCGGCGTCGTTCTCGACCTCGCCGTCGCGCCGGGAGAGGTGGTGAAGCCGGACGGCGCCGAGGAGCGCCGTCGCCCGCTCGGCCTCCGTCGCCCGCAGCGCCGCCACCTCCTCCGGCGACGCGGTGGGGTCGTCGCTCCCCTTGTCGCCGAGGGCGCAGATCACGACGGTCACCTCGCAGCCGGCGGCCGCCCAGCGGGCGAGCGTCCCGCCACACGAGACGTCCGGGTCGTCCGGGTGGGCGTACACCGCCATGGCCCGCTCCGGGACCGAGCCGAAGAGCCTGGCCCGCTCCACGGCCTCAGGCGCCGCCGTTGGCGGGCTCGGCGTCCTTCTTCAACAGGCCGAGCTCGCGCGCGAAGTCGCCGACCTCCTCGAAACCCTTGTAGACGCTGGCGAACCGGACCGAGGCGACGTCGTCGAGCCGGCGCAGACGCTCGAGGACCGCCAGGCCGATCTGCTCGCTCGTCACCTCGGGGCCGTCGGCACGGGCCATCTCCTCGACCTCGTTGCCGAGCTGCTCGATGGCCTCGCCCCCGACCGGTCTGTTCTTGCAGGCGGCCCGCACCCCAGACACGACCTTGGCCCGCTGGAACGGCTCGCGGCGCCCCGATCGCTTCAGCACCACGACCGCCGTCGCCGCCCGCTCGTAGGTCGTGAAGCGCTGACCGCAGGTCAGGCACTCTCGGCGCCGGCGCACCGCTGCCCCCTGCTCGAGCTCGCGGGAGTCGACCACCTTGTCGGCCGGGGCTCCACACCAGGGGCAGCGCACCCGACGACGCTACCGCCGTGCCCGGCACGGCTCCGTGACGGCGCCGCCAGCCTCAGGGAAAGAGGAGACGGTCGCCCGGAACGAGCTGGCCGCCGCCGATCTCGGCCTCGAGGCGGGCGACCATCGGCCGCGGGTCGCCCCCGGGGCGCAGGGCGGCGGCGATGCTCCACAACGTGTCGCCCGGGCGGGCGACGTACTCGTAGCCGCCGGCCACCTTGACCGAGCCGGGCACGACGGCGAGACCGGGCCGGTGCACCGAGGCGAGCGCTCCCACCCCGAACCAGAGACCGACGAGCGCAGCGAGGGTGGCGACGCCGGGGAGGAGGCGCCGCAACCCTCGCGGCTCGACGGCCGCCGCGCCGGCGGTGGGGAGTCGCCGGTGGGCGGCGGAACGCGCGCCGTGGGCAGGGCGCGCGAGGGGAAGCGGAGGGGCGAGCTGAGGGGCCAGCTCCTGCTGTCCGGTGGACCGGGGCGTCCGAGGCGCGGTCGGGCGGGCCCTGCGGACGGCCGGGGCGGTGAGCGAGGGGACGTCGCGCTGCGCCGACAGCCCGGCGGCGGCGCGGTCGCGCAGCCGCCGGCGCTCGCCCTCGAGCCACGCCTCCCCGTAGGAGCGGTCGGCGTTCCGGCCGGCGTCCTCGGCGCTGCGCCGCTCGGCCTCGAAGCCATCGGGGTCGAGGAAGATGCGCCGGTGCGCCGGCGGGTAGGCCACGAGCTCCTCGGCGAGGACGTTCCAGGCCGGGACGTCGTCGCCGGCGCCCTCTCCTTGCCCGGCGAGGAGGGGGAGGCGGGCCGGCCGCGCCGGGGGGCGGACAGGCTCGGTGGGCCGCTCGTCGAGCTCGTCTGGGACCTCGATCCAGAGTTCCGCAACTGCGCTCACTGCTGCTCGCCTCCTCGGCTCGCCGGGGAGGGACGGGTCGGCGTCCCTCCGTACGTACGTTCGCCTCTGCCATCTGACCACGAACGCCCGTTCGGTGTCAAGGGAGACCCGAACGCATGTTCCACGAACGGATGTTTGCAATCGCGCCGCTCGTTCTGTAGCGTCGCGTGGCGGGCGACCACCTGAAGGAGGCCGGCATGACCGACACGACGCTCGCAGGCAAACGGCGCGGGATCCTCGAGTTCATCGCCGAGCAGATCCGGGAGCGGGGCTATCCCCCGTCGGTGCGCGAGATCGGCGAGGCCGTCGGCCTCACGTCCTCCTCGACGGTCCACGCCCACCTGCAGGTGCTCCAGCGGGAGGGCTACCTCCAGCGTGACCCGACGAAGCCCCGGGCCATCGTGGTGCGCTTCGAGCCCTCGTCGGGCGCTGCGCTGCCGGTGGCGCCGGTGGCGCACGTGCCGCTCGTCGGCGACGTGGCCGCCGGCACGAGCGTGCTGGCCGAGCAGAACGTCCAGGACATCCTCCCCCTCCCCCAGGAGTTCACCGGGGGCGGCGAGCTCTTCGCGCTCCAGGTGCGGGGCGACTCGATGATCGAGGCGGGCATCCTCTCGGGCGACTACGTCGTCGCCCGCCGCCAGGACCACGCCGAGCCGGGCGACATGGTCGTGGCCGGGATCCCCGGGGAGGAGGGGACCGTGAAGACCTTCAAGCGCCGGCGCAACAAGGTCGTGCTCGTGCCCGCCAACCCGACGATGGACGAGATGGTGTTCAGCGACGACGAGGTGACCGTCTACGGCAAGGTGGTGACGGTCCTCCGCCGGGTGTGAACCGGAGGCCCGGGCCGGCGACCTGCCGCCCGCCGGCCCGCTCGGAGATGTCCCCAGGTCCACGCCGACAGGGTACGAAGAGGCTGTATCACTGCTTCGACCAGGGCTTTTGCAAGGTCGCCAGGGCGAGCTACGGGCTCAGGAGCTGACGAGAGCGACGAGCGTCGCGTAGGCCCTCTCGAGGTCGGACCGTTCCACCCGTTCGTCGGCGCTGTGCGCCACCGTGCTGTCGCCCGGGCCGAAGTTGCAGGCGGGCACGCCACGTGCCGAGAAGAAGGCGACGTCGGTCCACCCGAGCTTCGCCTTCGGCGGCTGTCCGGTCGCCTCGACGAGCTTGGCGAGGAGCGGGTGCCCGAGGAAGGGGGCCGCCCCGGCCACCGCCTCCTCGAGGGTGACCGTGTCGCCCGAGGCAGCCTCGAGGGCCGGCGCCACCACGTGAGCGGCGGCCTCGAAGGCCTCTTCGACCGTCCGGTCCGGTGCGAAACGGTGGTTGAGCCACACCGTCGCCTCGTCCGGCACGACGTTGAAGGCGACCCCTCCCTCGACCCGCACCGCCTGGAGCGCCTCCCGGTACTCGCAGCCGTCGATCACGGGCCGGCGGCCCTCGTAGCCGGCGACGGCCTCGAGCACGGGACCGAGGCGGTGGACGGCGTTGCGCCCCATCCAGGGGCGTGCGCTGTGCGCCCGGACCCCGCCGGTGCGCACCTTGAGGCGGAGGTGCCCCTGGCAGCCCGCCTCGACGAGCGACGAGGTCGGCTCGCCGAGGATGGCGGCGTCCGCCTCGAGCCATTCCGGCGCCTCGTCGGCGAGATGGCGAAGGCCCGAGAAACGCTGGTCGATCTCCTCGCAGACGTAGCCGATGAAGGTGAGGTCGACCGACGGCTCCGGCACGGCGAGGAGGGTCTCGAGCATGACGGCGACGCCCCCCTTCATGTCGGCCGCCCCGAGCCCCCACAGGACGTCGCCGATCACCCGCGGCGACTCGTTGCCGTTCGGCGGCACGGTGTCGAGGTGGCCGGCGAGGATGAGCCGGCTCGGGCGACCGAGGTCGGTGCGGGCGAGCACGTTGTCGCCCACCCGGAGTGTCTCGAGGTGGGCCGCACCTTCCAGGCGCCTCAAGCAGTGGTCGGCCATCGCCCGCTCGTTCCGGCTGACCGAGGGGATGGCGACGAGGGCCGCCACCTCCTCGAAGAGCACGGCGCTCACGCCGACACCCCGTGGGAGCGCAGGATGTCGTTGAGGACGGCCTTGTCGTGCCGCTCGCCCTCGCTGAGGCGCCTCAGCACGAGCACGCACGGGAGGAAGAACTCGCCGCCCGGGAGCTCTCGCCTCCGCGAGGCGCCGACGGCGACGCACCACGGCGGCACGACGCCGCGGCTCAGCTCCTCGCCCGTCTCGGCGTCGACGACCGGGATCGAAGGGTTGAGGATCGTGCCCTCGCCGAGCACGGCGCCGGTTCCGACGCGGGCGCCCTGGGTGACCATGCAGCGGCTCCCGATCATGGCCTCGTCCTCGACGACGACCGGCCGGGCGTTCGGCGGCTCGAGCACCCCTCCGATGCCGACGCCTCCCGACAGGTGGACCCTCTCGCCGATCTGGGCGCAGGAGCCGACCGTCGCCCAGGTGTCGACCATGGTGCCCGCCCCGACCCGGGCGCCGATGTTGACGTAGCTCGGCATGAGGATGACGCCGCGGCCGAGGAAGGAGCCCCACCTGGCGGATGCGCCGGGCACGACCCGGACCCCGGCCGCCTCGTACCCGCTCTTGAGCGGGATCTTGTCGGCGTACTCGAAGGGTCCGAGCTCGACGGTGCCGACCTCCGAGAGGAGGAAGAGGAGGAGGATGGCCTGTTTCAGCCACTCGTGCACCACGACCTCGCCGCCGGGCACGACGTCGGCGACCCTCGCCTCGCCCGAGTCGAGGAGCCCGACCGCCTCGAGCACGGTCGCCCGGGCGGCGGCGTCGCCTGGCGACAGCTCGCCCCGGCGCTCCCACAGCTCCGTCACCTGACCTGCGAGATCGCTCACGCGTCGCAACCTACCCTCGCTACTGTGCAGCGGTGCCCCTCCCCTCCGGCCTCCCGGCCGAGCTCCCGCCCGCGCTCGCCGGCTTCACGAAGGGCCGGTACAGCGCCTTCGGCACCGAGCGCGACGTCTACCGGACCGGCGACGGACCCGCCGTCATCGTCGTCGCCGAGATCCCCGGCATCACCCCGCAGGTGGCCTCCTTCGCACGCAAGGTGGCCGCCGCCGGCTTCACCGCCGTGCTCCCCCACCTCTTCGGCGTCCCGGGCGACGAACCCACGCCCGCCCGGGCGCTCTCGGTCATGGCGAGGGCGTGCGTCTCCAAGGAGTTCGTGGCGCTCGCCCGCGGCCGGACCAGCCCGGTGACGGGATGGCTGCGGGCGCTCGCCCGCGACGAGCACGGGAGGCTCGGCGGACCGGGAGTCGGCGTGGTCGGCATGTGCTTCACGGGCGGCTTCGCCCTCGCCATGATGGTCGACCCGGTCGTGCTGGCACCCGTTCTGTCACAACCGAGCCTCCCCTTCCCGATCTCGGCCGCCAACAAGAGGGACCTCGGTGTCAGCGCCGGCGACCTCGAGCGGGCGAAGCGCCGTGCCGTGGAGGAGGACCTCTGCCTCCTCGGGCTGCGTTTCAGCGAGGACAAGATGTCGCCGCCCGAGCGCTTCCGCCGTCTGAAGGAGGAATTCGGGGACCGCTTCGTGGCCGTCGAGATCGACTCGTCGCCGGGGAACCCCGAGGGCTACGCCAAGATGGCCCACTCCGTGCTCACGAACGATCTGAAGGACGAGGAGGGAAGCGCCACCCGGGCCGCCCTCGAGCAGGTGCTCGACCTCTTCAGGTCGAAGCTGCTGCGACCGGCCTGAGGTCCTTGCCAGCCAGGCGCCCGGCCACGAGCCTGAGGCGCTCGAGCGGCTGCACGACGGCGAGGCGCACGAAGGGGCGTCCGGCCGGGCCGTATGCCTCGCCGGGGCTCACGACGACACCGCCCTCCCGGGCGAGCGCCCGCCCGAGGGCGAACCCGGCGCTTTCGTCAGCGACGCTGCCGGCAACGTCCGCCCCGGCGTCGCCGGCGCTCGCCCACAGGTAGAAGGCGCCCCCCGGCATGGGCGACTCCAGGCCGCAGCACGTGAGCGCCTCGCTCATGAGCCCGAGCCGCTCGAGGTAGCGCGCCCGCTGCGCCTCGACGTGGCGGTCGTCGGCGAGGGCGACCGCGGCGGCGTGCTGGACGGGGCCGGGCACCATGAAGCCGGCGTGGCGTCGCAGAGCCGCCAGGTACTCCACGATCGCGGCGTCGCCGGCGAAGAAGCCGACCCGCAACCCCGCCAGATTGGAGCGCTTCGAGAGCGAATGGACGGCGACGACGCCGTCGAGGCCGTTCTGGAGGATCGAGCGGGGCGGCCCGTCCCAGGTGAACTCGGCGTAGCACTCGTCCGAGAACACCGGGACGCCGTGGCGCCGCCCCCAGGCGGCGGCAGCAGCCAGGTCGTCGAGCGTCCCGGCCGGGTTCGCCGGGCTGTTCACCCACAGGACGACGGCGCGCGCTGCGTCGTCGTCACTCACGGCCGACAGCTCGAGCGAGCCGTCGGGCCGGACCGGCACCGCCACCGCCCGGCAGCCGGCGAGCACCGCCCCCATCTCGTAGGTCGGATAGGCGAGCGCCGGATGGAGCACGGTGTCCTTCGACGGCGTCCGCAGCCGGAGCCAGTGGGGGACGCCTGCGACGAGCTCCTTCGTGCCCACGCAGGCCGCCACGGCCGCCGGCTCGACCGCCACCGAGAACCTGCGGCCGATCCAGGCGGCCGCCGACTCGCGCAGCTCCGCCGAGCCGACCGAGGCGGGGTAGCCGCGCTCGGACCCCGAGCCGGCGAGCGCCTCGAGCACCGCCGTGGGCGGCGGGTCGCACGGCGTGCCGATCGAGAGGTCGACCGGGCCGCCCTCGTGGCGAGCGGCCAGCTCGTGGAACTCGCCGAGCCGGTCGAAGGGATAGACGGGGGGCACGAAACCCACCGGCTCGTTCCGCTCCGGGCTCATCGGGCCACGAACTCCTCGAAGCGCCGGGTGCCCCGCTCGTCGAGGCGGGCGTGGACGCGGACGGTGTCGCCCTCGTAGGACTCCTCGAGCACCTCCCCCTCCCGGTGGATGGCCGCCACGATGTCCCCCCGCCCGATCGGCACCTCGAGGCGGACGGTCCGGTCGCTCGCCCGCAGGCGGTCGGCGATCGCCCGCAGCAGCTCGGGCACGCCCTCGCCGGAGAGGGCCGAGAAGCCCACCGAGCCGTCGTTCGCCGCCACGAGGCGCTTCACCTCGCCGGGAGCCACGTCGACCTTGTTCACGGCGAGCAGCTCGGGGACGTCGCCCGCCCCGATCTCGTGGAGCACGCCCCGCACCGCCTCGATCTGGCCGTCCGGGTCGCGGGCCGCCCCGTCGACCACGTGCACGAGCAGGTCGGCCGTCCCGACCGTCTCCAAGGTGGCGTGGAAGGCGTCGACCAGCTGGTGCGGCAGCTTCCGCACGAAACCCACCGTGTCCGAGCACAGCACGATCTCGCCGCCCGGCAGCTCGAGGCGCCGGGTCCGGGGGTCGAGGGTGGAGAAGAGCCGGTTCTCGACGAGGACGCCTGCGTCGGTCAGGCGGTTGAGCAGCGTCGACTTGCCGGCATTGGTGTAGCCGACGAGCGTGATCTCCCGGAGGGCGCCCCGGGCGCGGGCGCGTCGCTGCGTGCGGCGGATCCCCTCGAGCGAGCGGAGCTCGGTCTCGAGCTTGCTGATGCGGCGCATGATGCGCCGTCGATCGACCTCGAGCTGGGTCTCGCCCGGACCCCTCGTACCGATGCGCCCGGCCTGCTGGCTGAGGGCGATCCCCTTGCCGCGCAGCCGCGGGAGGCGGTACTGCGAGAGCGCCAGCTCCACCTGGGCACGGCCCTCCTCGGTGTGGGCGTTCTGGGCGAAGATGTCGAGGATCACGGCCGTCCGGTCGATGGCCGTCCTGCCGAGCAGCTTCTCGAGGTTGCGCTGCTGGGCGGGCGTCAGCTCGTCGTCGAACACGACGGTGTCCGCGTCGACCGACTCCGACGTCATGCGGAGCTCGTCCGCCTTGCCGCGCCCGATGTAGGTGGCCGGATCGGGGCTGTCGCGGCGCTGCACCGCCCGGGCGACGACGTCCGCCCCGGCGGTGTCGACGAGAAGGGCGAGCTCGTCCATGCTGGCTTCGACGTCCTCGAGGGTCCGTGGCCACGAGACCATGCCCACGAGCACGATGCGCTCGCGGAACCTGCGGTCGATGAGGGTCACGTGACCGCCTCGAGCGAAAGGGCGAGCTCGACCCGGCCGACGCGGCAGGCGGGGCCCTCGAGGTCCGCCTCCAGCTCGCCGGCGTGCTCGCGGAGGCCGACGAGCACGGGGCCGCCCGGGTTTCGTACGACGACGCGGTCGCCGACGAGACCGAGCGACCGGGCCACGGCGGCGGCCGCCACCGAGCCGGACCCGCACGCCTCGGTCATGCCGGCGCCGCGCTCCCAGACGCTGAGGACGAGGGCGCCGTCCTCGACGCCGACGGCCTCGACGTTCTGGCCGCCCGAGCGGGCCTTCTCGAGAACCGGACCGAGCGAGGCGAGGTCGATCGTGGCGCTTCGCTCACGAAGGAGGACGAGGTGGGGGTTGCCGGTCGTGGCCGCGAAGGCGCGCCAGCGACCGTCGAGCCCTGCAGGGGCCTCCTGCTCGCCCTCGAGGACGACGCCGCCCATCTCGGCGCGCACGTCGGCGCAGCCGCCTTGGGACCGGGCGCCGACGGCGCAGCGCCGCGGCCCGGCGTCGGTCTCGATGGTCATCTCCTCGCCGGCGAGCCCCTCGTCGAAGAGGGCGAGCGCCAGGCACCGCAGGCCGTTGCCGCTCGTCTCGGCGCGGCCGCCGTCGGCGTTGTGGAGCTCCATCGCGAACTCACCGCCGGCGGCCGCAGGCCTCGCCGCGATGAACCCGTCGGCCCCGAAGCCGCGGTGGCGATCGCAGGCGGCCCGCACGAGGCGGGGGTCCACCTCGCCGTCGCCCGGCAGCGTCGTCGGGTCGAGCGCGACGAGGAAGTCGTTGCCGAGGCCGTGGTACTTGAGCAGCGCGACGGTCGTCACGACGCCCGAGTCTCGCACGGGCGGGCGCCCTCGCCTGCCGCGGCGAACCGGGCGAGGACGTCGTCGACGAGCGTCGGCGACCCGGCGTCGAGCCAGACCAGGCGGGGGTCCCGGCGGAACCATGCCTCCTGCCGGCGGGCGAAGGACCTGAGACGGCCGAAGGTCCCGGCGAGCGCCTCCTCGAGGGACGTCTCGCCGCGGAGATGGGCGGCGAGGTCCTTGTAGCCGATCGCCTGGGCGGCGGTGCGCGAGAGGCCGCCGGGCGACTCGACGAGGTCCCTCACCTCGGAGAGGAAGCCGGCCTCCATCTGGTGCCGGAGCCGTTCCTCGAGGCGCCGGTCGAGCTCCGGTCGCGCGAGCCTGAGCCCGACGAGGAGCGCCGGCGAGGGCGGGTAGGTGTCGAGGCCGGGTCCGTAGCTCGAGAAGGGGCGTCCGCTGCCGAGCGTGACCTCGAGGGCGCGCACGATGCGGCGCCGGTTGGCGGGCGTCATCCGCGAGGCGGCGAGCGGGTCGAGCTCGGCGAGGCGCCCGTGGAGCCGCTCGACCCCGCCCGGCAGGTCGGCCTCCCGCTCGAGTCCCTCGGCGAGGGTCGGGTAACGGCCCGGGAGGTGGAGGCCGTCGACCACCGCCCGGTGGTAGAGCCCCGTCCCGCCGACGAAGATGGCGCGGCGGCCGCCCCGATGGGCCTCGCCGACGACCTCGGCGCAGGCGGCCTGGAAGCGGGCCACCGAGAAGTCCTCGCTCGGCTCGGCGAGGTCGATGAGGCGGACCGGCGGCCGGCCGGGCGCCGGTCGCGGTTTGGCCGTGCCGATGTCGAGCCCGCGGTAGACGGCGAGGGCGTCGACCGAGACGATCTCGGCGTCGCCGAGCCTCTCGGCGAGGGCGAAGGCGAGCGCCGTCTTGCCGGTGGCCGTCGGCCCGACGAGGACGAGGTCACCCGGGCCGGCGATGGCGGGAGCGCCGCCTGCGGAGCCGGGACTGCCCTCCTTGATGGGGCCGGCCTCCTCTGCGAGGTCGCCCCGCTGCGATCTCGGGCTCAGAGCTCGGCGTCCTCCGCACCCTCGGCGGCGGCTTCGGCCGGAGGGCGACCCGTCGGGCGGCGCGGCCTCGAGCGGCCGACCAGTTTCGTCTTCATCTTGACGAGGCGGTTCGATGCGGTGTCGACGGCCTCGTCCAGCGCGGCCACCGGCTCCTTGCCGCGGGCCGACGCCCGGACGACCCGTCCGTGGCTCTCGAGCGTCACCTCGCACCGGATCGGGGCACCGGGACCGTCCCCGTCCCGGAAGGTCACGTCGGCTCGCTCCACGCCCGACAGGTACCTCGACAGCTTCGTCACCTTGCGGGCGGCGGACTCCCGCAACCCATCGGTGACCTCGACGCGATGGCCGTGAACCGCGACCTCCATCGGCTGTCTCCTCTGCTCGTGAGTGCCCGACGGCTCGGCCAATGGCTCGGGACGAGCGCGACCGGCTGGGTGCTCGGGACGGCGATGGGCGAGCCGCACGGCTGACCTGGTCTTTGACCCCACACTCGCCTGCTGAGGGAGTCCCGTGCCCCGGCCGGGCGGCGGGACGCTGCGCGACCCGGCCCATCCGGAACGGTGACGGCACGGTTGGCCCCTTCTCCCGCGGCCGCCGACAGCCGGCGACCGACAGGGCAGGACTTACCTCTAAATCGCACCATGCTCAGCGACCACGAGTCGCCTTACGTGGGTCGTTTCGCCTGCGACTGGCATCGACTCGCAACCACAGACCCGTGCGGTGCCCATCTGCCCGGAGCTTACCCCCGGTCAGCTCCTGCCCCACGACGCAAGGTACGCCTGCTGCTCGGGCGTGAGGTTGTCGAGGCCGACGCCGAGGGTCGCGAGCTTCAGCGCGGCCACGGCCTCGTCGAGCTCGCGAGGGACCTCGTGGACGGCGACCGGCAGCGCGGCGTGGTGCGCCCACAACCACTCGCATGCGAGGGCCTGGACGGCGAAGGCGACGTCCATCACCTCGGGCGGGCTCCCGTCGCCCGCCGCCAGGTTGACGAGACGGCCCTCGGCGAGGAGGAGCACCCGGTGCTCGGTACGTGCCGCTCGGCCGTCACCGCTCCCCGTGACCAGGTATTCGTCGACCATCGGGCGGACCCGTCGGACCCGACCGCCCGACAGCGCCTCGAGGCCGGCGACGTCGATCTCGAGGTCGAACTGCCCGGCGTTGGCGAGGATGGCGCCGTCCGCCATGGCGGCCACGTGCTCGGGTCGGATCACGTCCCGGTTGCCGGTCGCCGTCACGAAGAGGCGGCCGTGGCGGCTGGCCTCCTCCATCGTCTCGACGCGGTACCCGTCGAGCACGGCGGCGAGCGCCCTCTCGGGGTCGATCTCGGTGACGACCACGTGGGCGCCGAGCCCGCGGGCGCAGTCGGCCACCGACCTCCCGCAGCTCCCGTAGCCGGCGACGACGACGCTCGATCCGGCGAGGAGCATGTTCGTCGCCCGCAGGATCCCGTCGAGGGTCGACTGGCCGGTGCCGTGCCGGTTGTCGGCGAGGCTGCGCGTGGTCGATCCGGAGACGGCGACGACTGGATAGGCGAGGACACCCGCCTCGGCGAGGCCGCGCAGTCGCACCGCGCCGCTCGTCGTGTCCTCGGTCCCGCCGACGACGCTCTCCAGGCGGTCGCGGCGCTCGAGGTGGAGACGTGCGAGGAGGTCGCAGCCGTCGTCGATGGTGATCATCGGGCGGCTGTCGAGCACGGCGTCGAGGTTGGCGACGACCGCGGCGGCCGTGTCGCCCCGCCGGGCGTAGGTGCGGATGCCCTCGTCCTCGAGGGTGACGACGATCTCGTCGCGGGTCGAGAGCGGGTTCGAGGCGGCGAGCGCCACCTCGGCGCCGGCAGAGCGCAGTGCCTCGAGGAGGACGGCCGTCTCCGCCGTCACGTGCAGGCAGGCGCCGATCCGCACGCCCTCGAGGGGCCGCTCGGCCACGAAACGGGCCGCCAGCCCGGCGACCACCGGCATGCGAGAGGCCGCCCAGTCGACGAGGGCACGTCCGTCCATGGTGTGGTCGCTTCCGGCCTCTCGCTCGCGCGCCGCTCGGGTCGCCCGGGACGCCCGGCTCGTCCGGCGAACGCGGCCGGTCAGCCGTCCGCGGCGAGACGCGCCTTGATCTCGCCGAGGACCGGCACCGGGCCGGGGTCCACGCCGTCGCGGGCCGCCAGGTGGAGCGAGACGAAGTCGCCGAGCATGACGAGGTCGAAGAAGCGGGCGAGGTCGCCCTCCCCCGCCGCGACGACGTCGACGACGCCTGCGACCGCCTCGCCGACGAGCTCGCCGAAGAGCTCGAAGCGCCGGGCCACCTGCCGGTGCTCGGTGCCGAGCCTCAGTCCGACGAGGGTCACCAGCTGGCGGGTCACGTCACCGCTCTGCCCGAAGCCGCACAGCTCGTTGTGGCACACCTCGGGCTGCTCGCCGGAGAAGGCGGGCGCCTTGGCGTTCTCGTTCACCTGCGTCTTCCACCGCCGGGCGGCGATCTCGCCGAGGCCGACCGCCCCGTGGACGAGCGGGAAGGTCCGGCCGATCCTCGCCGCCACCTCGGCCGCCAGCCCGCCCCCGGTGAGGCACTCGGGGAGCCGGCGGCGAAGCTGGGTGACCGACGCGACGAGGTCGTCGGTCGCGGTCGGTGCCGGCAGCACTCCGAGCGCCTCGGCGGCACGCACTAGGTGGCCGACCATGGCGCCGACTCCGGCCCGAGGCCACGGGATGCCGTCGGGCAGCAGCTCGAGGGCGGCCCCGGCCTCCGTGGCGAGCTCGCCGAGGGCACCGCCTGTGGTGAGGGCGAGCAGCCCGGCTCCGCGCTCGACAGCCTGGCGGGCGGCCGAGACGGTTTCCTCGGTCCCTCCCGAGAAGGACACGGCGATGACGAGCGACTCGGGCCCGACGAAGCGCGGCAGGTCGTAGCCGCCGGCGAGGGCGACGGGCACCTCGGAGCGGGCGTCGGCCAGGGCCTTCAGCACTCGGCCGGCGACGCCGCTGCCGCCCATGCCGGCGACGACCACGTCGCGAAACGGCGCCCGGTCGACGAGGGGACCCGTCGCCGGGTCGCTCGAGAGCGCCGCCTCGAGGTCATCGGGCAGGGCGGCGGCCGCCCCGAGCATGTCGTCGGAGTCGAGCGCGAGCCAGGCTCCGTCACCTCCGCGGGCGGAGGCGTCGAGCACTTCGGTCATGAGCCGCCCGCGCCCTCCGTCGCCCCGCCGCCCGCGCCCTCCGTCGCCTCGAAGTTCGGCTTCACGCCCTCGGCGGCCGCCTTCTGCTCGAGACGGGCGTGCTCCTCCTCCGAGACGGTCTCGGCCTCGTCGACGAGGAGGACGGGGATGCCGTCGACGATTCGGTACCGGCGCCGGAGCCGGGGGTTGTAGAGCGTGTCCTCGTCCTCGAAGTACAAGAGGGGTCCCTTGTCCTCCGGGCAGGCGAGGATCTCCAAGAGCAACGGGTCGAGGGCCATCAGCTCACTGCTCCTCCATGGTCAGTCCCGGACTTCGGTGCGGTGGTCCAGCTGCTGGACGAGGTCCAGCACGTCGTCGACGCGGCGGCGGCAGGACGCCGGATCCGCCGCCTCGAGGTTGAGCCGCAAGAGCGGCTCGGTGTTGGACGGGCGCAGGTTGAACCACCACGCGCCGAGATCGATGGTGAGGCCGTCGAGGGTGTCGACGGACGCTCCTTCGGCCTCGAAACGCTGGCGGACCCCGGCGAGCACGCCGGCGGCGTCGGCCACCTCGGTGTTGATCTCGCCCGAGTCGGCGTAGCGCTCGAAGGGCCGCCGCAGCTCGGAGAGCGGCGCTTCGGCCGCCGACATGACACCGAGCGTGACGAGGGCCGCGATGATCCCCGAGTCGGCCCGGAAATTGTCCCTGAAGTAGTAGTGGCCCGAGTGCTCGCCACCGAAGACGGCGCCCGTCTCGGCCATCGTGGCCTTGATGAAGGAGTGGCCGACCCGGGTCCGCACGGGGACTCCTCCGTGCTCGGTGATCACCTCCGGCACCGCCTTCGAGCAGATGAGGTTGTGCAGGATCGTGGCGCCCGGGTGACGCTCGAGCATGGCGACGGCGACGATGGCCGTCGTGAGTGAACCCGAGAGGGGCTCCCCCTTCTCGTCGACGAGGAAGACGCGGTCCGCGTCGCCGTCGAAGGCGAGGCCGACGTCCGCACCGGTCTCGAGGATGCGGGCGCGCAGGTCCGCCAGGTTCTCGGGCTGGATCGGGTCGGCCGGGTGGTTGGGGAAGCTGCCGTCGAGCTCCCCGTACAGGACCTCGAGCTCGACCGGCAACCCCGCGAACACCGCCGGGGCGACGAGCCCGCCCATGCCGTTGGCCGTGTCGGCCACCACCTTGAGGGGCCGCAGCTCGGCGGTGAGGAACGAGCGGACGTGGGTGGCGAAGTCGTCCAGCAGGTCGACCCGCTCGTAGTCGTCGCCCGCCAGCCGCTTCTCCCGGTCGGGCGGCGCCGGGACGTCGCCGAAGAGGCTCTCGGCGAGCTCCCGGATCTCGGCGAGCCCTGTCTCCTGGCCGATCGGGCGTGCGCCGCTCCGGCAGAGCTTGATGCCGTTGTAGCGGGCCGGGTTGTGCGAGGCCGTGAGCATCGCGCCGGGAGCGTCGAGCTTGCCCGAGGCGAAGTAGAGGAGGTCGGTCGAGGCGAGGCCCGCGTCGAGCACGCCGAGGCCGCGCTCGAGGACGCCGGCGGCGAGCGCGCGAGAGAGGCCGACGCCGGACTCGCGCATGTCGCGCCCGAGGACGACGCGCTCGGCGCCGTCGCCGGCCGCGAACTCGGCGAAGGCCGCCCCGATCGCCCAGGCCATGTCCTCGTCGAGCTCGCCGGGAACCACGCCGCGGACGTCGTAGGCCTTGAACACGGCGCGAAACGGCGAGGTCTCGGGGCCTTCCTCCATCCCGATCGAGCCTACTCGGAGCCCCTCGGCGGCTCTCCGGGGGGGTTTCGTGCCGGGGGCGGCCGGCGGTGGCGTGCCTCAGTGGTGGAACACGTACCAGACGACGGTGGTCGAGTTGAAGGCCACGTGGGCCACCATCGAGGGCCCGAGGCGCCCCGTTCGGTAGGCGAGGTAGGAGAGCACCACCCCGAAGCCGGCCAGGCCGAGGAATTGCAGCGCCTCGAAGTGGACGAGGCCGAAGACGAGACCGGTCACGACGACCGAGACGGCCGGCCCGAGCCGCCGCCCGAGCGGCCTCAGCTTGCCGAGGAGGGCCCTCAGCACGAGGCCGCGGAAGAACAGCTCCTCGACGAGAGGGCTGCCGAGACAGACGAGCACCGCCAACACGACGAGCGCCGCCCCCGAGGAGTGGCCGAGCAGCTGGGTAGTGGGGTGCCCCAGCTTCTGGCTCAGATGCGGGACGAACGGTGAGAGCGGCGCCTCGAGGAGCGGGACGAGGAGGAGTTGCGCCGCGATGCCGACGGCGATGCCGAGCGGAAGGTCCGGCCAGGGACGGAGCCGGACCCCGAAGTCCTCGACGACCGAGCCGGTGCCGAGCGACGGGGCGGAGCCTGCAAGCCGGCCGCCGTGAGGTGCCCCGCTGCGGGACGGTGCGTGGAGGCGGGTGGCGGCCACCACTGCGGCGATGAACCCCGCCCAGAGCACGACGAGGCTCACGATGTCGGTCCCGTAGGTGGTGACGCCCGAGCGGAGGTGGGCCGCGGCCGCGTAGGCGCTCACCGCCACGATCGAGGCGAGGAAGCCTCCGACGAGGCCGAGGGCCGCCTCGGGCAGCCCGAACGAGTTGCCCTCGGTCCGTCCGCTTCCCGGAGCCGGACCGTCGCCGCCGGGACCAGCGGCGCGCCGCCCGGTCCAGGGGGCGGCGGGCTGCCCGCCTCCTGGCGCGGCGCCACCGCCGCCGGGATCGGTCACCGGGTGAGCGTTCCCCGGCCGCTCACCGCTGGTCAAGCCCGTTCGAGCCTCGGCCCGCCTCCGCGACCTGGTTGTGGCTGGGAGAATGCTGTGAACCGGGCCGTGATGTCAGTCGGAAAGCCAGGTCCGCCTACGATGTGCCCCGTGAGTCGCAACCCGCAGGACCTGCGACCGCCCGGCCCGGGACGGCAGGGGCAGGCAGCGTCCGGCCCTGAGCAGCCGTGGCGCTGGGCCCTCGCGCTCGTCGTCGTCGTGGTCCTCGTGCTCGTGCTCTCGTCGCTCTTCCACACGAGCAACGCCCAGCAGCTGAGCTACAGCCGCTTCATCAGCGACGCGGCGAACCACCAGGTCGCGACCGCCACGATCAACAACACGAACGGCACGATCACGGGCCGGCTCAACAACGGCGAGCCGTACACGACGACCGGTCCGGCGGCCCCGTCACAGCAGCTCATCACGACGCTGCAGAAGACCGACGGCGTGGCCCTCAACTTCTCGTCGCCCTCGAGCGGCCTGCTCGAGACGATGCTGATCTACATCCTCCCCGTGCTGCTCCTCATCGTCTTCTTCGTGTGGTTGCAGCGGCGTGCCCAGGGGCAGATGTCAGGCATCATGTCGATCGGCCGGTCGCGTGCGAAGGTGTACACGACCGAGCGTCCCCGCACGACGTTCAACGACGTCGCCGGCTACCAGGGCGTCAAGCAGGAGATCAGCGAGGTCGTCGACTTCCTCAAGTCGTCGGCCCGCTTCCGCGACATCGGCGCCCGGGTGCCGAAGGGCGTGCTGCTCGTCGGCCCGCCTGGGACCGGCAAGACGCTCCTCGCGAGGGCCGTCGCCGGAGAGGCCGGGGTGCCCTTCTTGTCGGTGAGCGGCTCCGACTTCATGGAGATGTTCGTCGGCGTCGGGGCGAGCCGGGTGCGCGACCTCTTCCAGACGGCGCGCAAGCAGGCCCCGGCGATCATCTTCGTCGACGAGATCGACTCGATCGGGCGCAAGCGGGGGGCCGGCCTCGGCGGCGGCCACGACGAGCGTGAGCAGACGCTCAACCAGATGCTCAACGAGATGGACGGGTTCGACCCCGCCGAGGGCGTCGTCATCATGGCGGCCACGAACCGGCCGGACATCCTCGACCCGGCCCTGTTGCGCCCGGGGCGTTTCGACCGCCAGATCGTCGTGCCCCTCCCCGACCTCGAGGAGCGCCTCCCGATCCTGCAGGTGCACTGCCGCGACAAGCGGATCAGCGACGACGTCGACCTCTCGATCGTCGCCCGCGGGACTCCCGGCATGAGCGGCGCCGAGCTCGCCAACCTCGTCAACGAGGCGGCGCTCCACGCGGTGCGGCGCGGCAGCCAGTGGATCCAGATGCGCGACTTCGACGCCGCCCGGGACCGTGTGCTCATGGGCCAGCCCCGCGAGTCGATGGCACTCTCGGACGACGAGAAGGAGCGCGTCGCCTACCACGAGGGCGGCCACGCCGTGCTCGCCTACGTGCTGCCCCACGCCGACCCGCTCCTCAAGGTCAGCATCATCCCGACCGGGATGGCGCTCGGGGTGACCCAGCAGCTCCCGGCCGAGGAGCGTCACATCTACCCCCGCGAGTACATCGAGGACTCGCTCGCCGTCCGCATGGGCGGCCGGGTGGCCGAGAAGATCGTCTACGACGGGCTCTCGACGGGCGCGAGCGACGACCTCCAGCGCAACACCGAGCTCGCCCGCAAGATGGTGCGCGAATGGGGCATGTCCGAGCGCATCGGCCCGATGGCATGGGGCTCGCAGGGAACGGTCTTCCTCGGCGAGGACCTCATGCACACCCGCGACTACTCCGAGGACACGAGCCGGGTGGTCGACCAGGAGATCGAGCGCATCCTGCGAGAGGCGGAGGATTACGCCGAGCGCACCTTGAGGGAGCACCGCGGCGGACTCGAGTCCGTGGCGAAGGCGCTCCTCGAGCACGAGACGATCGACGGCCGGGAGATCGCCCGCCTCATCGACGAGGCCTACGGGCGGCCGGTGCACGGCAGCGTCGAGGAGCTCGGGGTCGGCCGCTACGCCACCTCGCTCGCCGGCGGCAACGGCGGGGCTCCGGCTGCGGCGGGGCCCGCTCCCGAGGTCGGCAGCGCCACCTCGGTGACTCAGCCTCTGCCCGAGTAGTCAACCGCCCGGGCGGGGTCCTGCGTCCGGGCTTCCGGGCCCCGTCTGCCCTCCGAGGACGAACTGTGCAGGAATCCGAGGGTCTTTTGCAAAAGTGCCTCGACTTTCGGCACAGTTCGGCTCCCGAGTCGCCCGCGGCCTCGCCGGGCGAGCTAGCCGACCGCCGGAATCCCGCTCGCCCCGCCGCGGCCCTGTTTCGAGGTGAAGGCCTGGCTCACCGAGACGGGCCCGCTCGACGTGACCCGCAGGGAGAACACCGGCGTGTTGCGGATCGTCTCCCAGAGCTTCACCCAGGCGGTGGTCCCCCCGGGCACGTCGAGCGTCGCCACCTGCGTCATCCCGGAGGCGTTGAAGCGGTCGACGACCACGTGCACGGTCGTCGAGCCCGGGTTCGACACCTCGAGGTCGTCGTTGGCAAGACCGGTGGACGTGGCACCGGGGAGGAGCCAGGCCGTCGACGTCTCCTCTGCGGGCACTCCCACGACGGCGACGTCCGGCTGTCCGCTCGAAACCACGGGCACCGAGGTGACCGTCGAGACGACGACCCCGACACCCTCGCTCGAGAGCACCGTGATCGGGCCCTCAGCCGGGGGCGCCGCGGAGGTCCCGCTCTTGGCGGCGGCGCCAGCGGCGGACCCGGGCCGCGAGGCCGGAACGGGCATCGCCACCTCCGCCGCCGAACCGGCCGCCACCTGCAGGCTGATCTCCGAAGTGGGCTGAGCGCTGAACGGTGACAGGACGGTCACCGTGGTCGCCCGTGTCCCGGGGTCGAGCACCCGGACGAGGACCGACTTGCCGGCGACCCCCGGTCCCGGTGGCAGCACCCAGTTCGAGCGGGGCAGTCCGACCCCGGTCACGAGGGCGTTCCCTGCGCCGATGTGCGGCTCGAAGACGTGCTCGAGCCCGCCGATGGCGACTCGCCCGCCGTTCGCCGTGACGGAGAGCCCGACGAGCTGCTGCTGAACGACGTAGTGCGCCAGGTCGACCACCGTCACCCCGCCGGCCGGGACGGACAGCCCCTGCAGCGGCGGCGGCGAGACCTGCTGGGTCTTCACGAAGGCGTGCACGTTCACCACGGCCGGCGTCGCCGTCGGGTCGGCGATGGCGAGCTCGAGGTCGGAGCGGTCGGCGGTCGAGGCCGGCGCCAGGTAGCTCCGGACCGAGGTGCCGAGCTCGCAGGGGCTCTCGAGCGGCTGCACGCCTCCCGTCACGACCTCCGACACGGCGACGGCGGTGTCACCGGTGAGGACCGAGACCGCCGCGTACCCCGCGAGACCGGTCGTGGGAAGGGCGACGGTCTGCTCGGTCCCGGCCGGGACGGTGAGCGAGCGGCTCGCCGAGCTGGAGAGCGAGGCGCCGAGGGGTGCCGACGAGGGGGCCACCGGCGTGACGGCCACCGAGACGACCGCGGTCCGCGACCCGGGGTCGACCACGTCGACGAAGGACTTCTCGGCGCCGGGACCGACGGGGAGCGGGCCCGGGCAGTCCCACAGGTGCGACAGCCGGGACGCCGTCTGGACGACCGGCAGGAGAGAGCCGCCGCGGCCGACGGCGACCTGCGCCGGGCCGGCGGTCGCGGCCGTCGTGCCCGCGATGACGAAGGCGGCGACCCCGGCGACCAGGAGAAGGACCGCCCTCGCCCGGAGGAAGCCGGGTGTGACGGGCGGCCGGGGAGTCCGGCTCCGGCGGGCGGCGAGGGCGGCGCCGACCGAGCCGGCCGAGCCGGCGGGACCGCCCGCTGCGCCTCCCGAGGCGGCCGCTGCGCCGGCCTGGCCGCCCGGGGCGACCTGCTCGCCGCTCACGCCGCAGCCGCCCGGGGAGCGACGTGGCGGTGGCCGTGAGCGCGTTGCCCCCGCCGTCGCCAGGAGGTGAGCTGCCCGACCCCGAGAAGGAGCGTGGCCATGGCCGCCGCCAGCCCGGCGTCCCTCCAGGCCTCACCGTTCGGGGCCGCCCGGGCGGCCGCCAGCCGGCCGGCGGCCGTGCCGGCGCCGTCGACGGGGTGCCAGGCGGTGTTCTCGAAGACGAGCACGCCCGCCTCGGTCAGCCGTTGGCGAAGGTCGCTCTGGGCCTGGAGATCGCTCACGAGGGCGGCCGGCGGGAGGGCGTTCGCCCGAACCGGGCCGCCCGTCAGCACCGGCGCCTCGGCCGTCGGCACGACGAGGTACCTGATGCCCTCGGGGGCGAGGAGTGCCCCGAGTCGGAGGGTCGACCCGCGCTCTGCCTTGCGGAGGTCGTCCCGCGCGGCGAGGAGGGACGGCTCCGGGCTGCCGGGGAGGAGCTGCTCGGCCGACGGGAGGCCCCGCGGGGACGACAGGATGGCGAGACCCGGCGACACCTGGAGCGAGGCGCCCGGGAGGGCGGCCGGATCGCCCAGCCAGAGCGTCCTCGAGCCGTGCCGAGCCCCTGCCGAGCTCGCGGTCCATCCGAGGAACTGGTCGAACCCCGCCGGAGGCAGCTGCGAACGACCCCCGAGCAGGCCTCCGAGCGCCGGCAGGAGGCCGAGGACGAGGACGCCGCTCGAGAGCACGGCGGCGACGTGGCGCCAGCCGACGCCGTGGTGGCCGAGCTCGGTTTCGAAGCCCGACACGGTGAGGCCGGCCGCGGCCGCGACGCCGGTGGCGAGCGGCGCAGCCAGGACGAGCGAGTCCCCCAAACCGGGCCCGAGCATCCCGCGGGCGGCGACCCAGGCGAGCGCCGCCCCGACGAGTGCAACCGCCCACCAGCGCGTCGCCCACTCGAAGAGGCGGCCGGTGCCGACGAGCAGGGCCGACGCGCCGGCGGCGAGGAGGCCGAAGCTCCCCCACCATCCTCCGAACGGCCCGAGATGCCCGGCGAGGAAGGCCGCCGGGCTGGCGACGGCGCTCGGCGCCCCGAGCGCGCCCGTGAGCAGGCTCCAGTCGGCGCCGTGGGCGAGCACCGAGGCCGACCAGGGCATGGTGAGCAGCACGGCGCCGGCGGCTCCGCCGACGAGCACGACGGCGGAGCGGGCCGCCCCCGCCAGTCCGGCGGTGGGCGAGCGCCCGGCGATGGCGCCGGCGACGGCGATCGCCGCCCAGCTGGCGCCGGCGACGAGGAGCATCGCCGGGGCGATCGAGGCGACCACGGCGAGCACGATGGCGAAACCGCTCACCTCCGACACGAGCGGCCTCCACCCCCACGTGGCCTTCTCCTCGCCGCCGTATCCGGTGGCCCGGGCGAGCCGGCCGAGGAGGAACGGCGTGCCGGCGAGCGCCACGGCGGCGGCCACGTCCCCGTGGGCGATGGCGTTCCACTGGAGCGGCGAGGCGGCATAGACGGCCGCCGCCACGACCCTTCCCCGCGGCGTCGACCAGGGCCGGATGACGCGGGACGCCCCGAAGGAGCCGAGCGCGACACCCGAGACGAGGAGCGCCTTCAGGGCGAGGGCGGAGCTGTTGCCGAGCACCGCCCCGAGGAGCCCGATCACGGCGTAGCCCGGCGGGGTGAGCCCCGGCGAGGCCGCCCAGCCCGGGTCGGGCCGTCCGACGAAGTACTGGCCGAGCATCGTGCCGGCGGGCGGCAGCGGGACGAGCGAGCCGACGACGGGGAGGTGGCCGAAGAGCACGCCGCGGAGCCCGATGACGAGGAGGAGGGCGATGGCCGCCGAGGCGAGCGCCGGGCCGGCCGACACCTCGCCCGTGCGCAGGCGAACGAGCCAGTTCGTCAGCCGGTCGAGCTCGGGCTGGAAGTGGGCGCGGCCGGTGAGGCGGGAGGAGGAGGGGGTTTCGTCCCGGGAGGTGGCGCGCTGGAGCACGTGCGCCGTCCGGCCTGTGCGGCTCATGCGAGTCACGAGCTCCCTGTCCGGCACCTGGCGGAGCTCGTGGAGGAGACGGCGGCCGTCGGCGAGCGACTTCCTGTGGGCGAGGTTCCACCGCCACGACTGGACGGCCCCGCGGCGGGGGCGGCGGCTCGGGGCGGCGAGGCCAGCAGCCCCGCGGACGAGGGCGCCGGCGAGCTCGACGACGAGGGAGGCGACGAGGCGGACGGGGCCGCGGTTCTTGAGGAGGGTTCGAAGCTCGTTTCGCTGCCGGAGGGCGGCGGCGTCGACCCGGCCCCGCTCTCCCCTGGCGGTCGCCTGCAGGTGGCGCACCCGGACGGTCGGGGCCACCGCCACGCGGCCGCCGGCGATGTGGGCCCTCCAGCACAGGTCGACGTCCTCGCCGAAGCCGTCGAGCTCCCGGTCGAAGCCGTCGAGCACCGTGAACAGGTCGGAGCGCACGAGCATGCAGCCCCCGGGGATGGCGAAGACCTCGCGCACCTCGTCGTGCTGGGCCTGGTCGAGCTCGCCCTCCTCGACCCTCGGCAGGGAGTGCCCGCGCCGCGAGACGTTCAGGCCGACCTGCAAGAGCCGCTCGGGCCGCTCCCACTCGACCAGCTTCGGACCGACCACGGCGGCGTTGGAGCGGAAGCTCTCCGACACGAGCGCCCGCACGGCGCCCTCGTCGAGGGCGACGTCGTCGTGGCAGAAGAGGAAGAAGCTGGCGCCGTCGACCCCGACCAGGGCCTCGTCGAAGCTGGCCGACAGCCCGCCGCGGCTGGACCGCCTCCGGACGAAGGCGCCCGGCAGGACCGCGGCCACCCTTGCGGTGGGGTCTGTCGCGCTCGCGTCGTCGACCACGAGGACGTCCAGATTGGGGTAGTCCTGAGCGCCGAGCGACTGCAGGCACTCCTCGAACCAGCTCCCCGGGTCTGCAGTGGCGACGACCGCGACGACCGGCGGTGCGAACTCCTCCGGCATCGGGATGTCAGGCTAGTCCGGTCAAAGTGCTTGCTACTGTTAGCAGTAGTCGCTACAATAGTAAGCGAAGGGAGGGTCGAAACCCTCCCGCCGGATCGACCGGCAGGTCTCGGATCGAGAACCAGAGAAGGAGGTAGAGATGCCAGGAATCCGCCAGGACGCCGACAAGACGGCGAAGGACCTCGCCAAGCTGGCGCAGGACGCGGCCTACGTGGCCATCGGTTTCGGAGTGCTCGGGCTGCAGAGGGCCCAGGTGCGGCGCCGTGAGCTGGAGAAGCAGCTCGGTGCGCTCGAGGGTCCCCTCGCCGACGCCCGCAAGGAGGTCGCCAAGACGCTCAAGCAGTTCGAGCTCGGCGACGCCCGCAAGGAGCTCGCCAAGGCGCTCAAGCAGTTCGACGGCCAGCTCGGCGAGCTGCTCGGCCGGCTCGACGCAACGTTCGAGCCCGTCGAGCACAGGCTCCCGCCGGCCGCCCAGGCCATGGTGCAGCAGGCTCGCGAGACCCGCGACCAGCTCCGCCACCGCCTGACGAACGCCGCCTGAGCCAGGCGGCGGCACCGGATCGCCCGGGTTCCGCCCGGGCTCACGAGGCCCGCCTCCTCCTCTCCCCCCTCGGAGGAGGCGGGCCTCGCCGCGTCCGTGGGGTCGGCGGCAGGCCGGCGGGCCTGCCCGTGGCCTTTAGGCCAGTCTCGACCGCCAGTACTCGATCACGTCGCCGAGGGTCGTGGCGAGGTCCCGCTCGGGGCTCCAACCGGTGGCCAGGCGGAGCTTGGCCGGGTCGCCGACGATCACCGGCACGTCGACCGGCCGCATGAGGGCCGGATCCTGCTCGAGGCGCACGGGAGCTGAGGCCATGGCGACGAACCGCTCGGCGATCTCCTGGACGGTGACGCCGCGCCCGGTGGCGACGTTGTAGACCTCGCCCGGCTCGCCCTGAAGGGCGACGAGCCTGTAGGCGCGCACGACGTCGCGCACGTCGGTGAAGTCGCGCACGGGGGTGAGGTTGCCGACGGCGACGGTGCCCCCGCCCCGTTCGGCCTCGACGACCCGTCTCGCCAGGGCCGAGACGACGAAGGTGTCACTCTGCCCGGGACCGACGTGGTTGAAGGGCCGCACCCGCACGACCGGCAGGCCGTCACCGAGGAACGCCTGCAGCCCGAGGAACTCGGCGGCCACCTTGCTGGCGGCGTACGGCGTGACGGGCCGCAGCTCGCTGAGCTCGTCCATCGGCTCCCCGGTCCCGTGCCCGTACACCTCCGACGAGCTCACGACGACGACCCTCGGCGGTCGCCGGCAGCGGGACGCCGCCTGCAGCACGTTGAGGGTGCCGAGGGCGTTCACGGTGAAGGCCGCGGCCGGTTGGCGCCAGGACTCGCCGACGTGGGCGAAACCCGCCAAGTGGTACACCACCTCGGGCGCCGTGCCCACGAGCGACCTCTCGATGGAGTCGGCCTCCGTCACGTCCACCTCGAGATCGGCGGCGACGACATCGTCGCCCTCCTCGCTCAGGTGCTGCACGAGCCACGTGCCGACGAAGCCGGCTCCGCCCGTCACGTACGCGAGCACCGGCTCACCCTACCGAGGAGTCCCGCCGCCGGCCCGTGCGCCCCGCCGCGGCCGTGGCGACCGCTCTGCGGCACGGAGGCGCGCCGCCTCGTAGGCCGCCAGGTGGAGCGACGCCGCCCGGTCCCAGGTGTACGAGCGGGCTCGGGTGAGGCCTGCGGCGCGGCGGTGCGCCGCCTCCACCTCGTCGGCGACGACGGCGGCCTCGAGCGCGACGGCGAGCGCCTCGGCGTCGCCGGGCGGCGCCGTCCAGGCTGCCTCCCCGGCCACCTCCTCCATCGCCGTGCCCTCGGTCGTGACGAGACGGGCACCGCAGGCGATCGCCTCGAGCGCCGGCAGCCCGAAACCCTCCTCGTACGAGGGGTAGGCGACGACCGCCGCCCGCCTCAGCAGCACCGGGACGGCCTCGTCGGCGACGAAGCCGAGGCGGTGGACGCGCAGCGCCACCGACGCAGCCTCGATCGCCCGCTCCACCTCGGACGACCCCCAGCCGGCGAGCCCCGCCAGGACGAGGTCGACGCCGGGATGGGAGGGGGCGATGCGGGCAAAGGCCGCCACGAGGTCCGCCACCCCCTTGCGCGGCTCGATCGTCCCGAGGTGGAGCAGGTAGTCGCGGGAGGGGTCGAGCCCGCAGGCGGCGAGCACGGCGGCGTCCGCCTCCCACCCGTCCGTCGCGGGGCAAAAGCGCTCGAGGTCGACCCCGTGGGGCGCCACGAAGACGTCCGCCGCCGGCTCGAGCAGCGCCCTCAGCCGCCTCGCCGTCACCTCGCTCACGCAGACGAGGGCGTCGGCCTCAGCCGCCGCGCGGCGGATGGCGTTTCGGAAGACGGGGACCTTCGCCCGCTCGTGCCACTCGGGATGGTCGAAGAACGTGAGGTCGTGCACCGTGGCGACCGTGCCGATCGGGCCGAGCCGACCCGGGAGGGTGTAGTGGGGCCCGTGGTGGACCTCGATCGGCGGCCGCACCCGGCGGAGCCGGCGGCCCAGCACGAGCCGCTCGTAGGAGAGGCGCGCCGGGCGATGTCGCGGGACGGTTTCGAGCAGTCCTGACGCAGGGGCGATGCTCTCCCACCGTTCGGCGTCGCCCCGTCGCGCGACGAGGACGAGCGCCACGTCGGACCGCCTGGCGAGGGCGCGGGTGAGCTCGACGACGTAGCGGCCCGCCCCGGCCGGCCGGGGAGGCACCGCGCTCACGTCGAGGCTGAGCGAGAGCGGCCGGCGGTCAGCCATGGGCGAGCGCCCTCCACAGCGCGACGTGGGACCGGGCCGCCTCCGACCACCGGAACCGTGCCGTGCGCTCGAGGCCGGCCTCGACGACGGCGCGGCGGGTGGCGTCGTCGCCGAGCACGCGCTCGAGCCCGTCGGCGATCGACCCGGCGTCGCCAGCTTCGACCTCGAGGGCGGCACCGGCGACCGACGGCACCCGGCGGGACGCCACGACCGGCACGCCGAGCGACATCGCCTCGGCGGCCGGGAGCCCGAAGCCTTCGGAGAGCGGGACGTAGACGACGGCGACCGCTCCGGCATACAGACCCGTGAGCTCGGCCGGGCTGACCTTCCCGGCCAGGTGCACCCCGGCCGCCGCTACCAGGCGCGGCCCCCAGCCCTTCGGCCCGACGAGGACGAGTGCCGGCACGTCGGGGCGGCGGCCCGCCACCGTCGCGTAGGCCTCCACGACGCGGCTCAGGTTCTTCCTCGGCTCGAGGGTCCCGACGCTGAGCAGGTAGGGCCGGCCGTCGAGGCCGATCGCCCTCAGTCGGGCGGCACCCGCCGCCCGGGCGGCGTCGTCGAGCGGCGCCAGGTGGTCGACGCCCTCCTCGATCACGACCACCCGCTCGTCGGCGATGCCGAGGCCCGCCCCGAGCAGCTCCTCGGCGGTCTGCCCGGACGGCACGACGAGGCGGTCGGCGTGACGGGCCGCCCTTCGCAGCGCCGCCTCGTGCCACTCGGCCCCCCGGCGGGTCGTCGAGCCGGGCACGGTCCGCCAGGCGAGGTCGTGCACCATGACGGTCATCGGCACGCTGCCCCTGAGCAGAGGAGGGAGGGCGCTCGAGACGGAGTGGGCGGCGGCGAGGCCCGGCGGGAGGACCCGCCCGCCACGGCGGAGCCGGAGCAGTCCGCGGTCGGCCAGCCGGACGAGGAGCGGTCCCGGCAGCCGGATCGTCGAGACGGCGTACCCGAGGGCCTCGAGCGGGTCGGGGCGCTTGGCCGTGGCGCTCGCGAGGAGGGTCACGTGCCGCTCGCCGAGCTCCTTCAGCCCCTTCACCAGCCCGCCGGCGTAGGTGCCGATGCCTCCCGGCACCGCCCGGCGGAGCTGCTCGATGTACAGGCAGACGGCAAGGGCGTCCCGGGGCTCCGGCGCCGCGCCGGCTTCCCCGCTCACCGGCGCGCCTCGATGGCGTCGCGGTAGAGCCGGACCATCTCCTCCGAAGACGCCTCCCAGCTCATCGACCCGACCAGCTCCCTGCCGCGCTCGACCAGCCCGAGTCGCAGCCCGTCGTCCACCGCCACCTTGCCGATCGCGGCCGCCAGCGCCTCGACGTCGCCGACCGGCACCACGAGCGCCGCCCGGTCGAGCACCTCCGGGAGGGCGCCTGCGTCGCTCGCCACGACCGGCACGCCCGCCGCCATGGCCTCGAGGGGAGGGAGCCCGAAACCTTCGTAGATCGAGGGATAGACGAGGGCCACGGCGTGGGCGAGCAGGCGGTCCCGCTCGGGCGGAGGGAGGTAGCCGCAACGCACGACGCGGTCGCGCACCGGCGAGCGGGCGAGCGCCTCGTCGAAGGCTGCGCTCCCCCACCCGTCGGCCCCGACGACCACGAGCCGCAGGCCGTCGAGGCTCCCGGCGGCGAGGGAGAAGGCGTCGATCAGCGTCGGGTAGCCCTTGCGCGGCTCGATCGTCCCGACGGCGAGGAGGTAGGGGAACTCGAAAGGGGGCCTCGCCGGGTCCCCGACCACGGCCGGGGGTGAGACGCCGTGCGGCACGGCGCGCACCTGCTCGGCCGGCGCGTCGAGCAGGGCGACCACCTCGCCGGCGACGTAGCGGGACGGCGTGTGGACGAAGGCGCCCCGCCGGATCGCCCGGCGGACGATCGACGGGTAGGCGAGCGACGAAGGCGAGCACAGCTCCGGGAACCGGACGGCGGTGAGGTCGTGCACCGTCACCACCTCGGCGGCTCGCCGGCACGGGGGCACGACGAAGTTCGTGCCGTGCACCACGTCCGGCAGCCGGCCGCCGATCCGGCCCGCCACGAGCTCCCCCGACGGGGATCCGCCGTACTGCCAGAGCACCTGGGCGCCGCGCTGCGGAAAGGGCCACGCCCGGACCCGAACGCCCCGGGGCACCCGTCCCTGCAACGAGCGCGACCGCACTGCGACGGCATAGCCGCCCACGTCGACGTCGGGGCGCGCCCGGAGCGCCGCGAGGAGCCCGCCGCAGAAGGCGCCGACACCCGTGGGCTCGCCGGCGAGCGGGAGCACGTCGAGCGAGACGGCCAGGTGAGGCGGAGCAGGCGGGGGCGCCCCGCTCAACGAAACAGGTCCTCCCCGTACGGCCGAACCACGTCCCGGCGGACGGATCCCTCGCCGAACCAGGAGGTTTCGACACCCCTCACGACGGCGACGGGGACGCCGGACGCCTTGCCCATGACGAGCTCGGCGGCGGAGGCGATCTCGTCGACGACGCAGATCTCCGTCGCGACGAGGACCCTCCCGTTGGCGTCCCGTGTCCCCCGCAGGTCGACGACCGGCCGGAGGCCGGCGCTTCCGAGCGCCACGTCGGTCACGCCGCGCCGCCAGGCCCGCCCGAAGGTGTCGGACACGACGACGGCCACCTCCCTGCCGGAACGTGCGCGCAGTCCGTCGCGGATCCGCCGGGCCGAGCGGTCGGGGTCCTCGGGGAGGAGGGCCGCCTGACCGGCAGGGACGTTCGAGAGGTCGACGCCCGAGTTGGCGCACACGAAACCCTGCCGGGTCTCGGTGATCACGAGCTCGCCCCTTCGGCGCAGCACGCGCACGGCCTCGCGAAGGGCGAGGGCGCGGCGTTCCGACTCGTCGTCCGGGTCGACCGCCACCATCCGGCCTTCGGCCTTCGAGACGATCTTCTGGGTGACGACGACCACGTCGCCGTCGGCGAGCTCGGCTCGCTCGGCGATGAGGCCGGCGAGGTCGTCGCCCCGCCCGATCTCGGGGAGCCCCTCTACTGCGATGACGCTCAAAGCTGCGGGCATGTCAGCCCACCCCTGGCACCGCTTCGAGCACCCGGCGGGCGAGCGCCTGGGACCGCTCGGGCGAGCTCATGATCGTGTCGGTGACGACACAGCCCACTGCCGTCTCCTCGATCGCCCCGGCGAGTGCGACGTCCGCCGTGTCGACGACGAGCGTGCCGCAGACCGGAGCGAGCCTGCGGGCGACCCCGACGGCACTCGGGTCCTCGCCGAGCTCGCGCATGAGGCGGTCCGCCGGGCCCTTCAGGGCCGCTCCGGCGACGATCGGGGAGACGGCGACGACGCTCGGGCGGCGCCGGGCGAGGGTGTCGGACACACCGGGGACGGCGAGGACGGGTCCGATCGAGACGACCGGGTTCGAAGGCGCGATGACGACGGCGTCGGCCGACTCGAGCGCCTCGAGCACACCGGGCGCCGGCCGGGCCGCCTCGACGCCCTCGAACCGCACCGCCTCCACCTCGACCGAGTGCCGCAGCCGCACGAAGTAGTCCTGGAAGGCGACCTCCTCCCCACCGCGGAGCCGCACCCTGGTGCGGACGGGGTCGTCGCTCATGGGAAGGAGGCGCACCGCCACGCCGAGGCCGGCGGCGACCTCGCCCGCCACCTCCGAGAGGGAGGCCCCCTCTGCGAGGCGCCCCGAGCGGTAGAGGTGCGTGGCGAGATCCAGGTCGCCGAGGCGGAACCAGGAAGCACCCCCGAAGCGCTCGAGGGCCCCCATGGCGCGGAAGCTGTCGCCCTCGAGGCCCCAGCCGGTCTCGGGGTTGACGAGCCCGGCGAGCGTGTAGGTCACCGTGTCGAGGTCGGGACAGATGGTGAGCCCGTGCAGGACGGTGTCGTCTCCCGTGTTGACGACGCCGACGATCTTCGCCGCCTCGACGACCCCGACGAGCCCCGAGAGGAAGCGGGCCGCCCCGACGCCGCCGCAGAGGACGCAGATCACCGCCGGCTCGCCGAGCGGGCCGGAGCCGAGGGGGCCGGAGCCGAGAGGGCCGGAGCCGAGAGGGCCGGAGCCGAGGGGGCGGCGGGCCTCACGTCGTCGACCGCATCCACTCGACGACCTGGGCGACGCCCTCTCGCAGCCCCGTCCAGGGCTTCCAGCCGAGGTGGATGGAGGCCCGGTCGGGGTCGAGAGCGCTGCGGCGGACGTCTCCCGGCCTGTCCGGGCCGTGCCGGGGCTGGGCGGCCGAGCCGGCCGCCTCGGCGACGGCCTCGTAGAGGTCGAGCACGGTCGTCTCGATGCCCGTGCCGATGTTGAGGACAAGGCCGCCGCCCCGTTTCGCCGCCCGGGCGAAGGCGTCGACGACGTCGTCCACGTACACGTAGTCACGCGTCTGCAGCCCGTCGCCGTTGATCGTGCAGAGCTCGCCCCTCAACAGCCGGGAGGCGAAGATCGCCACCACGCCGGCCTCCCCGTAGGGGTCCTGGCGGGGCCCGTAGACGTTGGCGAGCGCCAGGGCCGTGAACTCGACGCCGTGGAGCTCGCGGTAGGCGACCATGTAGTCGATCGCCGACTTCTTCGACACGCCGTAGGGCGAGAGCGGGTTGTGCGGGGTGTGCTCGGGGAGCGGGAGGTCTTCGGGGTCCGGGTTCCCGTAGAGCGAGCCGCCGCTCGCCGAGTAGACGATCTTGCGCACAGAGGCGGCCCTGGCGGCCTCGAGCACGCGCAGCGATCCGAGGATGTTGACCTCGGCGTCGAAGAACGGCTTGTCGACCGAGACCGGCACCGAGGCCTGCGCCGCGAGGTGGAAGATCACCTCGGGCCGGCGGTGCAGGACCAGCTCGAGCAGCCCTTCGCCACGCACGTCCAGGTTGTGGAAGCGAAACCCGCTCCGGCCGGTCGCGCCCGCCGTCCTCGCCCAGGACAGGTTGTGGAGCGAACCGGTCGAGAGGTCGTCGACGACGTCCACCTCGTGGCCTTCGGCGAGGAGCCGGTCGACCAGTGTCGAACCGATGAAACCGGCCCCGCCGGTCACGAGCGCCCGCACTGCCCCGTCCCTGCGCTCAAGCCTCGGGGAAGCGGGCCGCCTCGAGCACCGCTCCCGGCTCCACCTTGGCGGCGCCGCGCACCACGCTCCAGCCCGAGACACGGGCCCCTTCGCCGACGACTGCGCCCGCGCCGAGCACCGCCCGATCGACGACGGCGCCGGGAGCGACCGACGCCCCGCTCAACACGACGCTCGACCGGACGACGGCTCCTGCGCCCACCTGCACATTCTCGCCGAGGACCGCCGCGGCGACATCGCTCGCGGCGTGAAGGACGCTGCCTGCGCCGACGAGCGCGGGCGGCGCGAGGGATCCCGACACGATCGCGTCGGGACCGACGAAGACGCCGGGGGCCGTCTCGGGAACCCTCGGCAGCGCCCGGTCCCCGCGCCGCCGCTCGAGGATGTCGAGCGACGCCTGCACGAACTTGGCGGGTGTACCAGTGTCGAGCCAGTAGGCGTCCGAGGCCAGCGCGAAGAGGGCGCCGTCGGCCGCGAGCGAGGGGAAGGTCTGCCGCTCGATCGACACCCGCCGGCCGGGCTCGATCCTCTCCAGCACCGAGGGCTCGAGGACGTAGACGCCGGCGTTGATCAAGTTCGTCGGCGCCGTGCCGGGCGGCGGCTTCTCGACGAACGCGAGCACCCGGCCGTCCGGCGCCGTCGGGACCACGCCGAAGGCCGACGGGTCGTCGACGGGTGTGAGCGCGATCGACCCCTTCGCTCCCCGCTCGAGATGGAAGGCGATGAGCTCGGTGAGGTCGAGGTCGGTGAGGACGTCGCCGTTCAGCACGACGAAACGCCCCTCCGTGCCCGCTGCGCTCGCCGCGAAGGCGACGGCACCCGCGGTGTCGAGGAGCTCCGGCTCGATGGCGAAGACCAGGTCGAGGCCGGCCAGCCGCCCTGACGGGTAAGCCTCGACGAAGGCGTCGGGGCGGTAGCCGAGCGAGAGGACGAGGCGGTCGACCCCGTGCAGGGCCAGCCACTCGGCGACGTGCTCGACGAGAGGCCGGTCGACGACGGGCAGCATCTGCTTCGGCGTGTCGTAGGTGAGCGGCCGCATCCGCGTGCCCTCGCCCCCGAGGAGGACCACCGCGTCCATCAGCGGCCGGCCCGCGCGGTCCCGGGCGCAGCCGCCCCGCGCCCCATCACGCCCCTCGCCGTGCGCCCCGCCCGCCGGGGCCGGCTCAAGGCTTGCTGGTGCTGGTCGTCGACGACGAGCTCGACGCGCTCGTCGTCGTCGTCGAGGACGACGAGCTCGGTGCGGTCGTCGAGGTCGCCGGCACGGACGACGACGGGACGATCGTCGACGAGGGCGTCACCGGCTGGGTGACCCGGCCGAGCGGGTTTGCCTTGAGGAACTGCTCGACGGTGTGGACGCCCGGCGGCTTCGGCAGCGAAGTCGTCCCCTTCGCCACGAAGGCGACGGTCACGAGCTCGCCGTTCTCGAACTTGAGGGAGCCGAGCTTGTCGGCCGGGACGATCGTCCCCTTGGTGGCTCCCGGCGACTTCCACACCTCCGCCATGACCTCCCCGGTCGAGCCGGAGCAGGTGTTCTTCCCGACCACGTAGGTGCGGTTCGGCCCGAGGGTCGGGACGGTCGTCGTCGTGGTCGTCGTCGGAGCGACCGTCGTCGTGGTCGTCGTCGAGCTCGCCTTCGAGCCGCTCTTCACCGTCGTGGTGGTGGTGCTCGAGGTGCTCGTCGTCGTCGACGAGGTCGACGTCGTCGTGGACGTGGCCGGCTTCTTCGGGACCCCCGGAATGGTGAGCGACTTGGCGTTGACCCCGATCCCCTCGGCCGCGAGGTACGACGCGAGGGTCGCCCGCGCCCCCTCGACGTTGACGGCGAGGGTCGCACGTGCCGGCTCGAGGTCGGCGATGCCGCCCGCCAGCGTCTCCCAGCCGCTGCCCACGAGGGACGTCACCGTCGTGGGGAGGGCGTTCGGGACGATCCGGCCGCAGACGTCGACGGCGAAGGCCGCCTGCCACTCGTCGGCGGTCGTCGGGGGCACCGTCGGCTTGTGGGCCGCCGAAGGCGGTGGCACCGTGCGCTCGTACCGGCTGTAGGCCACGAGGCCGACCCCGACGAGGCAGATCACGAGCAGCATCGCGAACCAGCCCCGCGGCGTCTGGGACCGGTAGGTCCGGCCGCCACCCACCGCGGCGGCGCGCGCGACCCTTCGGCTGAAATTCTCCCCGGGCACGGCTGTTCACTCTAGCCCGGTCATGTCGGGCTCCTCACCGCCCCTGAGCTGCCGGGAGCGGCCGGCTGGCGCGTGTGGCGCAACCGTTCGCGCGGCTGGAGCAGGTGCTCGCCCCAGGCGAGGAGAAGACGGAGGAGGAGCCCGACGGCGACGAGCGGGAGCAGCAGGCGGGTGCGGCCATCGGCGCTCCGCCAGGCGAAACGCCACATCGAGCGGTGGTGGGCGAGGAGCATCCGGTACGGGTGGCGGGAGGCCGACCGGCCCTGCTCGTGGACGACCTGGGCCGCCGGCTCGTAGCGGACGTCCCATCCGGCACGCCTCAGCCGCCAGCAGAGGTCGACGTCCTCGACGTACATGAAGTAAGCCTCGTCGAAGCCGCCGACGGTCACCCAGGCGGTGCGCCGGGCGAGGAAGATGGCCCCCGAGACCCAGTCGGCCGGCCGGGCGACGTGCTGGTCCGCTCCGAGGTGGCGGTAGCGCCTCGTCCACGGGTTGCCGCCCCAGACGAGGCCGAGGAAGGCGTGGCCGAGCGCCTCCCCGATGCTCGGGAACTCCCGGCCCGAGGGATAGACGGTTCCGTCGGGGTTGAGCAGCATCGGTCCGACGAGGGCCACGTCGGGCGCTTCGTCGAGCACGGCGACGAGCGCCGCCACCACGCCCGGCCGGAGCACGAGATCGGGATTCGAGACGAGCACGTAGTCGCCCGTCGTGGCGCCGGCCCCGAGGTTGGCACCGCGCCCGTAGCCGAGGTTCTCCTCGCTCCGAAGTACCCGGACCCTCGGATCCGTGCCACGGGCGCGCTCTGCCGAGCCGTCGACCGAGGCGTTGTCGACGACGACCACCTCGCCGACGCCCTCGCCGAGCAGGCTCTCGACGCAGCGACCCAGTGCGTCGCCGGCGTTGTAGTCGACGACGACGGCGCTGACCCGCTCAGGACGGGTCGGCGTCGGCTGCTCGGGCGGTGAGATCGGCGACGAGCCGGGCAAGTGAGTCCTTCCAGGGCGGAAGCAGCGCCTCGCCGCCGAGGCGGAGGGCCGCGTTGTCGAGCTGCGAATTGGGCGGGCGCCACGCTCTCGGCTGCGGGTCGAGATCCGCTGTGCGGATCGGCAACACCCGGTCAGGATCGTCGCCGGCCAGCTCGAGCACCGCCCTCGCCAGCTCGAAACGAGACGCCCCGCCGCCATTCGTCACGTGGAACAGCCCGCGCCGGCGCGCCAGGGCGAGCGGGACGACGGCGGCGGCGAGGTCGGCGGCCATGGTGGGCGACCCGACCTGGTCGTCGACGACGAGGAGGGGCACGTCGTCCCGGCGGGCGAGCTCGAGGATCCGGGTGACGAAGTTCCGGCCGTGCCGGCCGCACACCCACGCCGTGCGCACCACCGTCGCCGCGGGACCCGCCTCGAGCTCGCCCCCGAGCTTCGAGCGCCCGTAGACCGAGACGGGGTTCGGCCGGTCCCACTCGTGATAGGGACGGTCGAGCGAGCCGTCGAAGACGTAGTCCGTGGACACCTGGCAGAGGTGCGCCCCGACCAGGCCGGCCGCCTCGGCGAGGTGGCGGACCCCGAGGGCGTTGACGGCGAAGGCCCGCTCCGGGTCGTCCTCGCACCCGTCGACGTCGGTGAACGCCGCCGCGTTCACGATCACGTCCGGCTCGAGCCCGGTGACGGCCGCCATCACCTCGTCCCGGCTCGACACGTCGAGCCTGGCCCGGTCCGCCGCGACGACGTCGAGAGGCGGGCCGTGCACCGTGGCCTCGGCCCGCCGGCAGAGCTCGGCGACGAGCTCGCTCCCGAGCTGGCCTGCCGCTCCGGTGACGAGCACCCTGCGACCGCCGGGCCGCGTCACGCCGTCACGCTGGGGCGCCGGGGCCGGGCTCGCCCGAGCCGCTGGTCCCGCCGGCCCCGCCCGAGACCGGCGCCGGCCAGCTGTCCTCGGCCACGGCGTCCCTCTCGAGGAGAGGCTCCCACCAGGCCTCGTTGGTGCGGTACCACTCGATGGTGGCGGCGATCCCGTCCGCGAAGGCGATCTCGGGCTCCCATCCGAGCTCCGACCGGATCTTCGAGGAGTCCAGCAGGTAACGGCGGTCGTGTCCCGGCCGGTCGGGCACGATCGTCTTCAACGACGTCGGCTGGCCGGTCGCCTCGAGGACGAGGTCGGCGACCTCCTCGATGCTCGCCTCGTAGCCCGACCCGACGTGGTAGGTCTCGCCGAGCCTCCCGCGCTCGAGCACGGCCTCGATCGCCCGGCAGTGGTCGTCGACGTGCAGCCATTCCCGCCTGTTCTTCGTGGCGGCATACAGCGGGAGCGGCCGGCCCGCGAGCGCCCGTGTGGCGAAGAGGGGGATCAGCTTCTCGGGGAACTGAAACGGGCCGTAGTTGTTGCAACAGTTCGTGATCGTCGCCGGCAGGCCGAAGGTCTCGACGTAACAGCGCACGACGTGGTCGGCTCCGGCCTTCGAGGCGTTGTACGGGGTGCGGGGCCGGTAGGGCGAGTCCTCCCGGAACGACTCGTCGCTGTCGAGCGGGAGGTCGCCGTACACCTCGCAGGTCGAGATGTGGTGGAAGCGCCTCACCTCGTGGCGCCGCGCCGCCTCGCAGAGCGCCTGTGTCCCGAGGACGTTCGTCCGGAAGAACAGCGCCGGGTCGATGACGGCCCGGCTGTTGTGGCTCTCGGCGGCGAAGTGCACGACGGTGTCGACGGCGTGCTCCTCGAGCGCTCGCCGGACGGCCGCCTCGTCGCAGACGTCTCCCAACACGAAACCCGCCCGCCCTTCAGCCTCAAGGTCTCGCAGGCTTGCGCGCGTCCCGGCGTACGTGAGGGCGTCGTAGATGACGACCGTGTCGTCGGGGTGGTGCCTCACCCAGTAGCGGGCGAAGTTGGAGCCGATGAAACCGGCCCCGCCCGTGACGAGCATCCGCATCGACCGGGAAGGCTAACCCCCGCCGTCCCCCGGCCCAGGCGATCGGACGTGCACCACATCTCCCGCCTCGACGCTGCGCACGCAGGCGCCGATGTCGACGAGCAGGCGCCCGTGGTCGTCCACGTCGAGCGCCCGGCCGACGAAGGTCTCGTCGGGGAGCTCGACGCTCACGAGCCTGCCGACGGTCGAGAGATGCGACCGGTAGCGCGAGGCGAGCTCGGCGAAGGCTGCGCCGCCGGCCCGCAGCCGGCCGTACTCCTCCGCCGTCGCTGCCAGGAAGACCCGCTCGAGCGCGCCCACGTCGACCTCGTCGCCGGCCTGCCTGTTGAGGCTCGTGGCGCTCGCCGCCAGCTCCTCGGGGGGCCAGTCGGGTGGCCAGTTGCAGTTGATCCCGATGCCCACCACGAGCCCCGAGGGAGGGGCGAGCTCGCCGAGGACGCCGGCCACCTTGCGCTCCCCGGCCAGTAGATCGTTCGGCCACTTGAAGCTCGTCTCGACCCCGGTCACCTCGCGGATGGCGCGGCGCGCCCCGACGGCGACGCACCAGCCGGCGAGATGCCATCGATCGTGAGGCCACGAGGGCCGAAACAGCAGGGAGCAGAGGAACGACCCTCCGGGCACGTCGAGCCACCGCCGGCCGAGCCGCCCCCGCCCGGCGGTCTGGCGGGCCGCCACGACGGCGCGCCCCTCAGCGGCGCCGGCGAGCGCGGCGTCGACCAGGTAGCGGTTGGTCGAGTCGACCTCCTCCAGGTGCTCCACGTCGGCGAACAGGGTTGGCCTCGCCGCGCCGGGGATAGCCTGCTCGGCGGCGAGTTCCGGCTCGGGAGTCACCCGGCGACCATAGGCCGAGGAAGGGGAGCGGTGTTCGACAAGGTGCTGATCGCCAACCGGGGGGAAATCGCCGTCCGGGTCATCCGCTCGTGTCGCGAGCTCGGCGTCGCCACCGTCGCCGTCTACTCGGAGCTCGACCGGGACGCGCTCCACGTCCGGCTCGCCGACGAGGCCTACGCCCTCGGCGGACAGACGGCGGCCGAGAGCTACCTCAACACCGAGGCCATCCTCGACGCCCTCGGGCGAAGCGGCGCCGAGGCGGTCCACCCTGGCTACGGCTTCTTCTCCGAGAACGCAGACTTCGCCCGCGCCATCGCCTCGGCCGGCGCCACCTTCATCGGTCCGCCGCCCGAGGCCATCGAGGTGATGGGCGACAAGATCAGCTCGCGACTGGCGGCCGAGAAGGCCGGCGTGGCGGGCGTGCCCGGGCGCAGCGAACCTCTCACCGATCCGGCCGAGGTCGTCGCCTTCGGTGAGGAGCACGGCTGGCCCGTCGCCATCAAGGCGGCCTTCGGCGGTGGCGGCCGCGGCATGAAGGTCGTCGCCTCGGCTGGCGAGGCGGCGGACGCGATGGAGTCCGCCCAGCGTGAGGCGCAGGCCTACTTCGGGCGCTCCGAGGTGTACCTCGAGCGCTACCTCACGTGGCCCCGCCACATCGAGATGCAGGTCTTCGCCGACCGTTTCGGCAACGCCGTCTGGCTCGGCGAGCGCGACTGCTCCTTCCAGCGCCGACACCAGAAGCTCGTCGAGGAGTCACCCGCCGCCGACTTCCCCGACGAGGTGCGCCACGCCATGGGCGAGGCCGCCGTCCGCATCTGCCACGCCTGCAGCTACGAGGGTGCCGGGACCGTCGAGTTCCTCTACGAGGACGGGAGTTTCTACTTCCTCGAGATGAACACCCGCCTCCAGGTCGAGCACCCCGTGACCGAGCTCGTCACGTCCCTCGACCTCGTCGCCCTGCAGCTCCAGATCGCGGCCGGCGAGCCGATCGGCTGGACGCAGGAGGACCTCCTGGCGCGCCGCCACGGCCACGCCATCGAGTGCCGGATCAACGCCGAAGATCCCGCCGGTGGCCGCTTCCTCCCCTCGCCCGGCCGCATCGAGCGCTTCCGGGCGGCGGACGGTTTCGGGGTTCGCACCGACACCGGCTACGAGAGCGGTGACACGATCAGCCAGTTCTACGACAACCTCGTGGCCAAGCTCATCGTCTGGGGCGAGGACCGCGAGGCCGCCAGGCGCCGCATGCTCCGGGCTCTCCGGGAGATGGAGGTGGACGGCGTGGCGACGACCATCCCCGCCCACGTCGCCATCCTGTCCCACGAGGACTTCGTCGCGGCCGCCCACTCGACGAAGTGGGTCGAGGACCGCCTCGACCTCTCGGGCGTGCAGTCCCCCGCCGCCTCTCCCGCCGAGGCCGACGGCGGCGGGCGGGTCCTTCGCGAGGTGGACGCCGAGGTGGACGGCCGCCGCTACCGGGTGAAGCTGTGGGTGCCCGAGGCGGTGGGCGGCGCGCCGGGCGCGGGGTCCGGTCCGGTCGGACACGGTGGCGGCGGCGCCCGCTCGTCGGGCCGCTCGCGTTCCTCGTCCGCACCGCTCGCTGCCGGCGACGGCCACGTCACGGTTCCGATGCAGGGCACGATCGTGAAGGTCCTCGTCGCCGAGGGCGACACCGTCGAGGCGGGACAGACCATCAGCGTGCTCGAGGCGATGAAGATGGAGAACCCGATCAACACGAGCCGTGCCGGCGTCGTCCGCGAGCTGCGCGTCAAGCCCGGGGACGCCCTCGGGGCGGGCGACGTCGTCGCCGTGATCGAGTGAGCGCTCCTCCTTCGGCGAGCGGCCTCAAGGAGCGGGCGGCCACACGGGTACAGGAGGACGGCGAGCTGCTCGTCGGGCTCTCGCACCGCATCCACGGCGAGCCGGAGCTCGCCTTCAGGGAGGTCTCAGCGTCGGCCTGGTGCGCCGAGGAGCTGGACGGCGCCGGGCTGCGCGTCGAGACCGGGGTCGCCGACCTCCCGACCGCCTTCGTGGCCACGGCCGGCTCGGGTCCCTTCGTCGTCGGGATCTGTGCCGAGTACGACGCCCTCCCCGACATCGGCCATGCCTGCGGCCACAACATCATCGCCTCGTCCGCCATCGGCGCCGGACGGGCGCTCGCCGCCCTCGCCGACGAGCTCGGCATCACCGTCAAGGTCTTCGGCACCCCGGCCGAGGAGGGCGGCGGCGGCAAGATCCTCATGATGGAGCGGGGCGCCTTCGACGGCGTGAACGCGGCCATGATGGTCCACCCCGCTCCCGCCGAGCTCGACCGCATGCCGTGCCTCGCCGTCGAGCACTACGACGTCGTCTACCGCGGCAAGGAGGCGCACGCCTCGGCCTTTCCCGAGCGCGGCATCAACGCCGCCGATGCCCTCACCGTCGCCCAGGTGGCCGTCGGCCTGCTCCGCCAGCACGCCGAGGAGCATGACCAGGTGCACGGCATCGTGACGCTCGGCGGCGCCGCGCCCAACATCGTCCCGGCCCACACCGAGGCGAAGTACTACGTCCGAGCGGAGTCGCTCGAGGCGCTCGAGCGCTGGTCCCCTCGGGTGAAGCGCTGCTTCGAGGCCGGCTCGGTCGCGACCGGGGCCATGCTCGAGTTCAGGCCGCAGGGTCCCACCTACTCGGAGTTCCACACCGACGAGGCGATGGCGGCCCTCTACCGGTCGAACGCCGAGGCGCTCGGTCGGGAGTTCCCACCGCCGCGGGGGCGCACGATGAGCGGGTCGACCGACATGGCGAACGTCTCGCTCGCCATCCCCTCAATCCACCCGATGCTCGGCATCGACTCGCTCCCCGCCGTGAACCACCAGCCCGAGTTCACAGCTGCGGCGGCCACGCCGGTCGCCGACCGGGCGGTGCTCGACGGCGCCACCGCGATGGCCTGGACGGTGATCGACCTCGCCACGAGCGCCGCCGAGCGCGACCGGCTCTGCGAGCGCTCGTACTCCTTCGCCGGCGGCTGATCGCGCCGCTGCCCGCCGGCTGATCGCGCCGCCGCCCGTCTGACGAGCGCTACCGGGCCGGCTGGTAGACGCCGAACTCCTCGCGCAGGACGTCGGACACCTCGCCGAGCGTCGCCCGCGCCTTGAGGGCCGCCCGCATCGGGACGAGCAGGTTCTGCGTCCCGCGGGAAGCTGCCGCGACGTCCTCGAGCGCCCGGTCGACAGCCGCCTGCTCACGGCTCGCGCGGACCTTCCTCGTCCGCTCGATCTGGGCGGCCTGGAGTGCCGGGTCGATCGGGAACACGTCGGGCTCGGCCGGCTCGGCCTCGGCGAAACGGTTCACACCGACGACGACCTGCTCACCGGAGTCGATGGCCTTGGCTGCCTCGTAGGCAGCCTGCTCGATCTCGTCCTGCAGGTAGCCGGCCTCGATGGCGCTCACGGCGCCACCCATCGCGTCGATGCGCTCGAGGTACTCGCCGGCGCGCCGCTCGATCTCGTCGGTCAGCCACTCGACGTAGTACGACCCGGCGAGAGGGTCGACGGTCTCGGTCACGCCCGACTCGTAGCCGATGATCTGCTGGGTGCGCAGCGCCAGCATGACGGCCCGCTCGGTCGGCAACCCGAGCGCCTCGTCGAAGCTGTTGGTGTGGAGGCTCTGGGTGCCGCCGAGGACGGCCGAGAGCGCCTGGACCGCCGTGCGGACAGTGTTGTTCTCGGGCTGCTGGGCGGTGAGCGTGGAGCCCGCCGTCTGGGTGTGGAAGCGCAACCGCATCGACCGCTCGTTGCAGGCGTGGAAGCGGTCCCGCATGATGCGCGCCCACATGCGCCTGGCGGCCCGGAACTTGGCCACTTCCTCGAAGAGGTTGTTGTGGGCGTTGAAGAAGAAGCTCAGCCGCCCGGCGAAGTCGTCGACCGCCAGTCCCGCCTCGAGGGCCGCCTCCACGTAGGCGATCCCGTCGGCGAGCGTGAAGGCGAGCTCCTGGACGGCGGTCGAGCCCGCCTCGCGGATGTGATAGCCGGAGATCGAGATCGTGTTCCAGTCCGGGACGTGCTCGGCGCAGTAGGCGAAGGTGTCCGTGACGAGCCGCATCGACGGGCGGGGCGGGTAGATGTAGGTCCCGCGGGCGACGTACTCCTTCAGGATGTCGTTCTGGATCGTCCCGCCGAGCTGGACCGCGCTGACGCCCTGCTCCTCGGCGACGAGCTCGTACAGCAGGAGCAGGATGGCCGCCGTGGCGTTGATCGTCATGGAGGTGGTCACCTTGTCGAGCGGGATGCCCGACAGGAGGATGTGCATGTCCTCGATGGAGTCGATGGCGACGCCGACCTTGCCGACCTCGCCCTCGGCCCTCAGGTGGTCGGAGTCGTAGCCCATCTGAGTGGGCAGGTCGAAGGCACAGCTGAGGCCGGTCTGGCCGGCGGAGAGGAGGAACTTGAAGCGGGCGTTCGTCGCCTCGGCGGTCCCGAAGCCGGCGTACTGGCGCATGGTCCAGAGCCGGCCCCGGTACATGTCCCGCTGGACGCCGCGGGTGTAGGGGAACTCGCCCGGCTCGCCGAGCTGCTCTTCGGGGTCCCACCCAGAGAGGTCGCCGCTCGCGTAGCGCCGCCGGATCTCGATCCCCGAGCTGGTGTGACGCTCGGGCCCGTCGGGTCCAGTCTCGGCGCTCATGGTTCCAGCGTAAGTATGGCGGCGCCGTGCTGTTGCGCCGGCCGGGAGGCCGTCGCCCCGGTGCTCAGGCCGCGACCCTCGAGGCCACGGTCCGGGTGGCTCGAAGCGCCGAGGATCGCCTCGTGCCCGGTGACCTCGCCGTGAGGTTCCCGCTCTTTTGCTGACGGTCGCCCGCCCGAAGCGCCTGCCGCATCTCGTCCGCCAGTCCCTGCTGGTCCTCCCGCAAGCGGGCCGGGGTCACGTGGTAGACGCGCCAACCCTCGAGGGCAAGCTCGTTGTTGCGCCGGCGGTCCCGCTCGAACGCCTCGGGTGTCGCATGGAAGCCGAACCCGTCGGCCTCGAGGACCACCTTGGCGTCGGGCCAGGCGAAGTCGGCCCTCGCGAGGAGCCGTCCCTCTCGGCAGATCTCGTGCTGCGTCCTCGGCCTCGGCAGCCCTGCCCGGACGAGGAGGCGGAGCACGCGCGCCTCGAACACGCTCTCGAGCCTCCCGCCGTCGAGTCGGCGGGCGACCTTGCGCAAGCGGACCGCACCCCTCGTGCGCGTCGGCTGGCCCGCCGCGAACGACTCGATCCGGCCGGGCCGCACGTGCCGGTTCGCGATGAGATGGCCGAGGAAGGCCGACAGCGTCTCGTCGCTCACCGGCAGCGTGGCGAGGTCGAGGGCGGTACGCAGCGGTGTGGTCACCCGGATGCCGTCCTTCTCGGCGACCTGCCCGGTCGAGAGTCCGTCAGTCGTATGGACGATGACCCGGCCGCCTCCTCCGGGCCTTCTCCCCCGGGCCGCCCGCGCCACTGTGACGTGGAGCGGTGTCTCTGGCATCGCGTCGAAACCCCACCACCTCGCCGCCGTCGCGTGGGACGCCCACCCGCCCGTGCTCTTCACCGCCCGCCGCACCCTCCGCTCCCACGGCTCCCCCAGGGCCGCCAGCTCGTAGAGCGAGAACCCGCTCCTCGTCACGACTCCCTGGCGCACGAGCCGGTCGATCGTGCGGCGGTGCACGCCGTGGGCGTCGAGCTCCGGCCACGACAGCACTCCCCCGTGGCGGCGGAACAGGCCGAGCGCCAACGACACCTCAGCGTCAGACGAAGCTCTCATCGGCGAGAGCCTCGCAGGCGGGTGTCTCACCGGTGCGAGCGGACGCCCGTCTCGGCCCTCCATCGCAATCGCGTCGCGATCGCTCGCGCATATCCGCGACTGATCGCGACGTGTGCGCGTTCAGGAGATAGGAGACCGCCCGCCCTGAGCATGTGTCAAGACATGGGAGACCGCCGATCGGAGGGGGGCTCCTGTGGACATGGGCCGGTTCTTGGTCGAGACGCACCTGC